>VMHT01049596.1_pt1 | contig 11503 bp, 14 predicted proteins | sample 4693611 | NCBI WGS metagenome assembly VMHT01 (sample SAMN12280063, study PRJNA550983) | marine metagenome | isolation source: seawater sampled from same location over 5 years 0.02-0.2 micron viral filtrate | place: USA: collected off the coast of southern California halfway between the port... ... | reverse complement strand
AGGAATTAAAAAGTTTTTTATGGAAAGTCCTATGAAGCCAGATGAACTTTCTGGGTAAAAATTATTATAAGGATTTAAATGAATGGAAATTAATGTTGATAAAGAAAAAGAGGTAAGAATAAAACCTATTGATAAAACTATAATTTTTTTTAACTTAAGTTCTGTCTTTTCTGTTCTTTCGGTAAAAAGATATTTTATAGGGATTAAAAAACATGGAATTAATATTAGCCAAGCTGTAATTCCTAAAAACCAATAACTAATAAAGGATAAATAAGCGCCAATCAAACCTATGCTATTTGTAAAATTACCTGAGGAAACTGTATCAAATTCTTTTTGATCTGAAGGGTTATAGGTCCACAAAGATATAAGGAAGATTATTCCTACTAATAAAAGAAACAAAACTGAAATGTCTGTAACTATTCTTTTGGCGGCAGAAGAAATACTCAATAAGTTAATGAGGTTGGAAAATGATGAAGATACTCGTTTGTCTGCCACGTTATCTTTGTATAATGTTGTCATTATAACTTCTACAACGATGACAGATACAAATAATTTAATAATTCTTGGTTCTGGACCAGCTGGATATAGTGCAGGCATTTATGCAGCAAGAGCAGGACTAAATCCGATTTTGATTACAGGTCTGGAAATAGGAGGCCAACTTACTACAACCACTGAAGTAGAAAACTGGCCTGGCGATGCTCACGGATTAATGGGTCCTGACTTGATGGAAAGAATGAAAACACATGCAGAGACTTTTGGAGTAATAATAATTAATGATCATATTGATGAGGTTTCTTTGTCATCTAAACCTTTTTTGCTTAAAGGTAATAATGAATATCTAGCTAATTCTCTTATCATTGCTACAGGAGCGTCAGCTTTATATTTAGGCTTAGACTCTGAACAAAAATATTTGGGGCGAGGAGTAAGTGCCTGTGCTACCTGTGATGGTTTCTTTTATAAAGATAAAGAAGTTTGTGTAATTGGAGGAGGAAATACTGCTGCCGAAGAGGCTTTATATTTATCTAATATTTGTTCTAAAGTTCATCTGATTCACAGAAGAGACAAATTGAGGGCGGAGCAAATTCTCCAAGATAGAGTCTTTGAAAAAGAAAAAGAAGGGAAAATAGAAATTTCTTGGAACTCCCAACTAAAAGAAGTATTGGGAGATGACAACATAGTAACAGGCATATCTCTTGATTCTGGTAAAGAAATAAAATTAGAAGGAGTTTTTATTGCTATTGGTCATAAACCAAATACAGAAATTTTTAATACCCAGCTGGATATGAAAAATGGTTATATAACAATCAATTCTGGATTGAATGGAAATGCTACACAAACGAGTGTTGAAGGAGTTTTTGCCTCTGGTGACGTAGCAGATTCTGTTTATCGTCAAGCTGTTACTTCAGCAGGTTCTGGTTGCATGGCTGCGCTTGATGCACAGAAATATCTTGAAGAAAACTTTTAATTCTTAATTCTATTATCAATATCGTTCATGAGATTTCTGAAACTAGAAAAAAGAAATAAAATCTCTTATGTCTCTTTTAGGAGAACTAAATCATTAAATGCTTTAAATAGCCAAACACTCAAAGAGTTAATTAATTTAAACAAAGAACTCGAGAGCGATTCAAAGACAAAAGTCGTTGTATATCGTGCCGAAGGAAAAAATTTCTCTGCTGGAGCAGATATCAAAGAAAAACAAAAAAAATTGTCAAAATTAGAACTTTGGAAATCAAATTTAGGTAAAGAAGCTATAGAATCAATTTTAAAAATTAATCAAATCACAATAGCTTCATTGAAGGGTTATTGCTTGGGGGGAGCAGCATGTATTGCCGCAGCTTGTGATTTTAGAGTTGCCTCCGAAACTACTTTAGTTGCTTATCCTGAAATCGATCTGGGAATGAATCTAAATTGGTTTGGGCTCCCTTTACTTTTAAGACTTATAGGGCCTTCAAAGACAAAAAAAATGGTTATTAGTGGAGAGATAGAAGTTGCTAATGATCTCTTAAAATGGGGATTTATTGACTATCTATTTAAAGATGAAGAGCTAGATAAAAAGACAGTAGCTTTGGCAAAAAAATATGCATCTAAGCCTGCATTACCTGCACAAATGATAAAAAAAAGTGTTAACGCTTTAACTTATAAAGATGATAAAGCAATAATGCATATGGATTACGATCAGTTTCTCTTATCCAGAGAATTTCATAAAGAATGATTAACTAATCTTGTCTAGTCTTTGTTTGGATGACTGATATTCAGAAACTAATTTATCAACGGTATCCTTTACAGAAGTGATTTCCTTAATTGATCCAATACCTTGACCTGATCCCCAAATATCTTTCCAAGCTTTTTTTGAGTTATCGCCAGAAAGACCGGAACTTCCAAAGTTCATATCGTTTTTATCTGCGTGAGGAAGATTATCTGGATCCAATCCAGCATTAACTACACTTGGTTTTAAATAGTTTCCATTTACTCCAGTAAAAGTTGGACTATACATGATGTCGTTAGCAGCGCTATCAACTATCATTTGTTTATAGCCCGGAGAAGCGTTGGCCTCTTTAGTTGCAATAAACCTTGTTCCAATATAAGCATAATCAGCTCCCAAAGCTTGTGCCGATAATACTGAAGAACCTTCAGAGATACTTCCAGATAAAGCAATTGGTCCATCAAAAAATTCTCTAACTTCTCTTACCAAGGCAAACGGGCTCAATGTTCCTGCATGACCACCAGCACCAGCACATACTAAGATCAAACCATCTGCGCCCTCATCTACTGCTTTCTTTGCATGTCTTACATTTATCACATCATGCATTACAACTCCTCCATAACTGTGTATGGAATCAATAACGAATTTAGGAGCTCGCAAACTAGTAATGACCATTGGAACTTTATGCTTAACACATACTTCTACATCATGTTCAAGTCTGTCATTAGAACTGTGGCAAATTTGGTTGACAGCAAATGGAGAAACAATTTCATCTGGGTTATCTTTTTTATACTGTTCTAATTCTGAAGATATTTGAACAATCCATTTTTCTAATTCTTCAGCTGGCCTTGCATTTAATGCAGGAAAAGACCCAATCACTCCTGCTTTACATTGAGCAATTACAAGTTCTGGATAAGAAATAATAAATAGTGGAGCAGCCAATACTGGTAACCTAGTTTCTCTAAAGAGCTCTGAAACAGACATTATTGTGTCGCTACCCAAAAGACTATAATTCCTGTTACTGCAAGAATTATCAAAACAGACATAAAAGAATCTAACTTACTATCTTCGTTAGCTATTTTTTCGTTGAAATTATTATCAGTCATAAACAACCCTCACTCTACCAATTTGATTTCCATTTAAAATTTTATTTATTTCGTCAGGAAGTTCATCTAAAGAAATATCTTTAATATTTTCATCTATATTTTCTAATTTCCAATTAGATGAAAAGTTATTCCATATCTCTTCTTTAACATCAATTAAAGATTCTGCAGAGTCTATACCGAAAAGGCTTAGTCCTCTAAGAATAAAAGGAAATATACTTGTATCCAAAGATAATCCACCTACCATTCCACAACATGCAATAGCTGCTCTTTGTGATGTCGAGCAAATTAAATTTGAAAGGATTTTTCCACCTACTGCATCAACCCCTCCAGAATATAAAGGTTTTTGTAAAGGTGAAATCAAATCTAAATCTAAAGTTTTTCTATCAATTACTTCATTAGCACCCAAGTTCAATAAAAATTCTTCCCGGTCTAACTTGCCGGTTATAGCTGTTACATTAAAACCAAGTTTTTTAAAGAGCATGAGACTAATAATGCCTACTCCTCCAGTGACTCCGGTCACAAAAACATTTCCATCTTCAGGCTTAAGTCCGTTGGCGAAAAGTTTTCTTAAACAAAGTCCAGCTGTTAGGCCCGCTGTACCAAATGCCATAGACTCAGAAAGAGAGATATTCTTTGGTTTTTTAATAATCCATTCTTGAGGAACTTTAATATACTCTCCAAAACCACCAAAAGTATTCATACCCATATCATAACCAGTGACAATAACCTCATCCCCTGGCTTAAATTTATTACCTGAACTTTCTTCAATAATACCCGCTGCATCGATTCCTGGAGTGTGAGGATAATTTCTAGTTACGCCTTTGTTACCAGAAGCAGAAAGCGCATCTTTAAAATTCAAAGATGAATATTTAACCTTTATCAGTGTATCGTTTTCAGGTAAGTCTGAAATATTTAATTCTTCAATAGAATTATGATAAGTCTGCTTATCTTCTTTAATAACAAGGGCTTTGTATTTCATTTTTAAAAGAAAGTATTAAAACATACTCAGTTCCTCTAAAAAAGCTTCAGAGAAAATATAAATTAAATTACCTAAATTCTGCACTAATTTTTATCATACTTAAGTAAATTTTCTAGAAAAAAGCACCCTTTTATTCCAAAACTAGGCTTTTTATTAAAAATTTTTAACAAAAATCTCTAATTTTCTCGAATGTATAATTTGTTTTTTAAATTTATTAAAAGGAGTACTCATGAATATTTTAAAAAAAATGTTTTTTGTTTCATTGTTTTCTTTAAGTAGCTTTAGTTTTTCAGAAGTTTCATTATCTGGAAATATTGCTGTGACTACTGATTACGTATGGCGAGGAATGACTCAAAACGCAGGAGATCCATCTGTAAGCGGCGGATTTGATCTTGAAGATGATAGTGGTTTCTACATTGGAGCCTGGGCGGCAAATGTACTTGCTTCTGATGGCACTGATTCAGGATCTTTAGAACTTGACGGTTACTTAGGATATACAGGTTCATTTAATGAGAATGCTGGTTACGATGTAGGTTACATTGCTTATACCTATCCAGGTGTTGATTCTTGGGATTTTGAAGAGGCTTATATATCTTTCGATTTTTACGGAGTATATGTGATGTATGCTGCTGGAGAAGGTACAGCTAATAATTATGGTGAGATTGGTTATTCAGTTGATGCTGGTCCTGGTAGTTTTTCAATTTCTTACGGAGACTATGAAAATACTGGAACTAATTATTTAGTTGGATATGACTGGACTGTCGGCGATTTTACTCTAGGTTTTTATTACACAGACTTTAATCACGATACAGACTCAACATCTGATGAAGATGGAGGTTATTTCACAATAAGTTACTAATAAGAAATTAAATCCTCCCAGTTGCTTACTGGGAGGTCCCATTAAAACTGAATGATAGCTTTTATTCCCCTTTCTTAAATTCTATCTATTCAGTTTACAAACCTCTTAAAATCTGCAGCATTTTAGGGGGTTTGTTTGTTTTTTCCATTTATTTATGTTTTTTTTGCCTAAAAATAATAAAAAGTTCTTTTATCAGCCATTTTTTTGATGTTTAATGCGCATATCTTTTATAAATTTATAAACGGAGATGATATGAAAACAATAAAAATTGCTTTAACAAGCATGTTTTTAATCGTGAGTTCTTATGCATCCGCAGTAGAAATTTCAGGTAATGTAGGCTTAAGTAGTGACTACATTTGGCGTGGAATGACTCAAACAAACGGTGACATAGCTGTCAACGGTGGTTTTGATCTTTCTACTGATATGGGTTTTTATCTAGGTACTTGGGCTTCAAATGCTAACGTTACTAACGCTAGTGGAACCGCCTCAATGGAACTAGATATTTATCTAGGATTTTCTGGAGAAATGGCAGAAAACATGACCTATGACATAGGTTATATTTCAGTAATCTATCCCGGAAGCGATGCTGCTGATTTTGAAGAAGCTTACATTGGATTTAACATTTATGGGTTAAGTATTCTTTACTCAGATGGTCAAAACAATGGACCTTCTTACAGCGAAATCGGCTACTCTACTGAAGCTGGACCAGGTTCTTTTAATATTTCCTTTGGAGAATATGAAGACAATGGTGACAATACTCTTGTAGGTTATGATTGGGGCGTTGGTGACTTTACCATAGGCTTCTACTATTATGACTTTGAAGCTGACGCTGCAGGATCTATGTCTGATGATGATGGAGCCTATGTGTCTATTGGTAGATCATTCTAAGAACTTATATAAGTTAAAATAAAAGCCTCTCTTAAAGGGAGGCTTTTTTTTATGAAAATTTTTAGATTTTTAATCTTTATAATAATTTCTAATTCCCTAATTTCTGAAAGTGAAATAGAGTTTTCTTTAAAGAGCGATTCAATCTGGAGAGGTATTACGCAAAATAATGGCGAGCCAACAATAAGCGCTGATATTGATTTTTCTCTTGATAATGGTTTTTTTTCTGGTGCCTGGATAGAGAGTTGTTGTTCTGAAACTTCTTCTTTTCCAACTAGAGAAATTGGTTTTTATGCAGGATATGAAAAAGGCTTTAGTGAAAACTTATCAATTTCATTTAATTATATCGGAACAAATTATCCAAATTCTAAAATTGATAATTATGATGAAATAGAAATAAATTTCTCATTCTATGAATTTCAAATATCTTATTTTAAAGGTTTAGATAATTTTCCAGATTATTATGAGTTTTCTTATACCTATGATTTTTTAAATAATTCTGTTTATTTTACTTATGGAGATTTTGATTCGTACAAAAATGATAATAAATCTAATGGCTCAAATTATTCTTTTGGTATAGATACCTTGGTGAAAAATTTCACATTCAGTTTTTTTTATTATTATTTTAGTGCAAATGGTTTAAAAGATTTAGATGATGACGGTATTGTTTTCTCATTATCTAAGAAGACATCTTTTTAAAAATTTTTTCGCTTCCATAAGGTATTAAAATAAAAGTAAGTATATTTTCTTCAATATTACTTAAATCTTTAATTTTTAATTTATTACAGTATTGTTTTAAATTTTCTTTAAAGTCTTCAAACTTTTCTTTTAGTAAATCTGCAGGACGTTCGGTGATATTGTTTTTTTGCTTTAAAGCTTTTTGAAATAAGTTTGTATTTATTTCTCCTGGAAGTTTTCCATAATAACCAAGAATAAGATCAATTATTTCTATAGATAATGTTTCATACCTTTCATTAAGAATATTAGAAAGAGCCTGAGCTCCTATGATTTGTGATGCTGGAGTTACTAATGGAACAAAGCCAACATCTTTTCGAACTTCATAAATCTCAGTTACGACTTCATCAAGAAGCTCTTCTTTTCCAAGGTTTTTTAATTGAGTTTCTAAATTAGATAACATTCCTCCTGGAACCTGATTTATAAGCATTTGCAAGTCAACGCCTTTCATACTTCCTTCAAATTCTCTGTATTTATCTCTTATCGTTTTGAAATATTCTGAGATTTTTAATAAATCATTCAAATTGATATCCACATCAATATTTTTTTCATTAAGTAAATAAATCATGGTCTCTGTAGCGGAATGTCCATAACCCATACTCATTGATGAAATAGATGTATCGATATTGTCCACCCCTGCTTCAACTGCTCTCATATTTGTTAAATTAGACATTCCGGTTGTTGCATGAGTATGAAGATGAACTGGAATAGATATTTCTTTTTTTAATTTAGAAATTAAATCATAAGCAAATTCAGGGCTTAATATTCCTGACATATCCTTTATGCACAGAGAATTACAATCTAAATCCTCAATTTCTTTAGCTAAATCGACCCAAGTTTGAAGCGTGTGAACTGGACTAATTGTATAAGCAATTGTCCCCTGCGCATGCTTGCCGTTCTTTTTAACTATTTCTACACTATGTTTTATATTTCTCAGATCATTTAATGCATCAAAAATTCTAAAAATATCAATTCCATTAAGAACAGACTTTTCAATAAATTTAGAGACTATCTCATCACTATAATGTTTGTAACCAACTAAATTTTGACCTCTTAAAAGCATTTGTTGTTTTGTTTTTGGCATAGCTTTTTTAATCTCTCTTAATCTTTTCCAGGGGTCTTCATCTAAATATCTCACACAAGAATCGAAAATAGCCCCTCCCCAGCTCTCAATAGAGTAGTAACCTATATCATCTAATTTAGATGCAATTGGAATTATGTCTTCGAGCTTTAATCGAGTAGAAAGCAGAGATTGATTTCCATCTCTAAGAACGACCTCGGTAATACCTATTTTTTTATTCACTTTTTGAAAAACTTTGCAATTGATGAGATAAAAAATTTCCAACTATGCCTGGTAATGCATAAGTTAAATCATGATGACCATTTTCAACTACTTTATAATTTATCCCTGGATAATCTGATATTAGATAATTCAGGCCATCAACAGGTACAATCTCATCTTCATTGCCCCAAATGACAGAAGCATATATCCTTTTCTTACCTAATTCCTGATACATCTTTTGAGTATTAAATAAATTAAAGTTATTTGCTGTTGAAATAAGAGATCTTGTAAAACCTTCATACCTCATCTGCTCTTTATAAATCCTATTTAATTCATCTTGCGATAACCTATTCTCATCTTCTTCAGTTGTAAGTTCAATGGATGAATTACCCCCGTACATTAAAGATGGAAATACAACAGAAATATATTTACTGACGAAAGGAATATTCAGGAGTTTAAGATAGAAATTTGATTGTGATTTTCTCTTAAACATATAACCTGCAGGAGCTATAAAATTTACAGACTCAACTTTGTTTGGATTTTCGTTAGTAAAATATCCAACAATTGGCCCACCCATGGAATAACCTACAAGATGAACTTTCTGTTCTATTTTTAAGTTATCAATTAATTCGAGAAGGGTTGAGATATAAAAATCTTTTGTGTAATCAACTTTTGGTCTTGCCGAAAAACCCCTTCCATAATGATCGTATGCGATAACGTCATATCCAGCACCAGTTAAATACGGAATAATGCCCTTCCAAACAATACTCGGAGTAGAAAAACCATGTACCAAAATAACAATTTGTCCAATAGGATTATCCGAAGTAAATTCTTGATAAAAAATGTTTCCATTTTTTAATTCTGCAAATTTTCCGTACTCAGGTTTAATAATTTTGGTTGGATTTTTTAATTTAATTGATGAATATATATATGGAAGGAGGAGGATGAATAAAATTAAAAAAACAAAAAATAAAAAAAATTTCACCTATTCATCTTAAATCCTAATATCATTTTTTTCTATATGAAAAATAGTTTTCAAAAAGATCTTTTTATTGGTTTATCTCATAGAGGCAATTCTAAAAGATTTATTGAGAATAGCTTTGAAGCTTTTAATTCTGTCATTCAAATGGGTTATAAATATGTAGAAACCGATTTAAGAATGACTCTAGATGGAGAAGTTATAGCTTTTCACGATCCAGATTTAAAAAGATTATTTAACCTTGATTTGCAAGTTAAGGATCTTACGTTCAATGAAATAGCAAATTTATTCAAAGAAAAGAATTGCAGCTTACTAACTCTTGAGGATGCTTTAAAGAAATTCCCTAAAATACATTTCAATATTGATTTAAAAGTTGAAGAGGTAATTCAAGATAGTATTAAAGTTGTAACAGATTTTAATGCGTTCGATAGAGTTTGCTTTGCTTCCTTTCACTCTAGTCATACTGAAAAAGTATTGCGACATAATCAAAATATAATCGTTTCAATGGGTATGAAAGATGTAGCACTATTTAAGTTTTTTAATTTACATAATAAAAAAATAAAAATTGTACAAATCCCTCTCAAATGGAAAGGAATTAAAATAATGACGAGAAATTTAATTCAAAAAGCACATAAGAGTAACTTGCTAGTTCATGTGTGGACAATAAATGATAGAAAATTAATTAATAACTTAATCGATCTCGGGGTCAATGGAATTGTTACGGATGAGCCAGAACTACTGATGGAAATAATGAAAGAAAGAGATTTAATCTCTAACTAAACTTGCTCTAGGCACATAGAATAAAATTAGAATTCCAGGAATGAATAGAATTAATAAACTTATAATCCCAGCTTTAGGATTATTGAATATGTAAGCCATCCAGCCTACCAAAGCAGGACCAACCACGACAGCAGATTTTCCAATTAAATTATAAAAACCAAAAAACTCAGTTGCCTTTTCCTGAGGTATCAATCTGCTAAATATTGTCCTACTTACAGATTGAACGCCTCCTTGAACTAATCCAACAAGTCCTGCAAGAATAAAAAAGTCTGTAACACTCGTAATAAATAGGCTATAAATACAAATAAAGATATAAATCAAAATTCCAACTACAAGCATATTAAATAATCCAAACTTTTCGGCTAAATAGCCATATGCAAAAGTTGCAGGAAACCCAATAAATTGGGTAAAAATCAAAGCAATTATTAATTTAGAAGAATCAAATCCTAAGTCTGTTCCATATGCTACAGCCATTCTCACAATGGTGTCTATAGCATCAATATAAAACCAATATGCTATTAAAAATATCAATACAGGTTTGTATTTCTTAATTTCTTTAAATGTATTTAAAACTCTTTGGAAAGATTGTTCAAAAGGTTTTTTAAAATCTGTAATTTCCTCAAAATCTTTCTGATTAACAAATAAAAACAAAGGAATTGAAAATATAAACCACCAGGCAGCAACAGATAGAAAAGAATACAAAATACCTTCAGTTTGAGAATCTAAATTAAAAAATGAAGGATATAAATACATAGAAACATTAATCAAAAATAGGATTCCTCCCCCTAGATATCCCAAGGCATATCCCATAGAAGAAACAAAGTTTCTATCTTCATTAGAAGAAACATCTATCAAAAGAGAATCATAAAAAATATTTGCTCCAGAAAAACCAATAATCGATAAACCAAAAATTATTAAACTCCACTGCCAGAATCCATAGGAAATAAAGAAAAGAATGCTTGTTGAAATGATTCCTAACAAAGCAAAAATCGATAAGAAAAGCTTTTTCTTACGTGATAAATCAGCCATGGCTCCTAATAAAGGTGCAATTAAAACAATAATTAGTCCTGCTACAGAACTTGCTGTTCCTAGTAAGGCAGTAGAAGTAGCGTCATCAAGATCGCCTGCCCAATAAGATTTAAAAAAAAGAGGAAAAAAGCCTGCCAAAACAGTCGTAGCAAAAACAGAATTTGCCCAATCATAAAGAGACCAGGAAAATTTTTCTCTAAAGGTATATCTTTTTGTGACAATCATTCTTTTTAGAAGCGATCTTTCTGTATTATAACAGCATGAAAGATTCTGAAATTACCAAAAACTTAATAGTTTTTTTTCTTCTTATTGCAGGATTAACATTTATTCTTGGTCTTCTTGGATACTTCATTCAAGAATCGGATTTTAGACAAGAAATAGAAGAAGAAAGCAGAGCTAGTTATCTAGAATCTAAATAGTCTCAAGCAAAATTTTCCTCAAATCATTAAGAGATTCGGCCCAAGGTTGGGCCTTTTCTAATTGACCGGCTAAAGAAAACAATAAATTTTCATTTCCAAAAGCAGCAGAAAACATAGAACCCACCGGAAGGTTATCTTTTGTTCTGAATAAAGGAACAGACATAGAGGGTTGTCCGGACTGATTAAATATTCCTGTGAATGGGGAGTACTTACTGAGTCTCTCTACATAAGTTTTCATATCAGTAGT
>VMHT01027087.1_pt1 | contig 11504 bp, 25 predicted proteins | sample 4693611 | NCBI WGS metagenome assembly VMHT01 (sample SAMN12280063, study PRJNA550983) | marine metagenome | isolation source: seawater sampled from same location over 5 years 0.02-0.2 micron viral filtrate | place: USA: collected off the coast of southern California halfway between the port... ... | reverse complement strand
GCACAAAAGAAGTTTGTTGGAGATGGAAACAATGGTAAGATTATGTTCATTGTTAAGAATGGAGATACTTCAAGTGCTAATGTTCAAATTATCAAAGATGACCAAGAGGGTAGTTGGATAGATTTACAAAGAATAACTGACCAAAACATTGTAACTGCTCATAGATGGCAACCATCATTAAGTGGTTTAGTTAGTTCAGGTAAAATGAATAATACAGGTAGTGAGATTAGAATTGCTTATGACTTAGCAATGACTACTGTAATTAAAGATACTTCTGATTTGTTATTAAATGGGATTAGAGGTGTTTTATTTAAAGAGTTAGGTTTCTTACCTGAAGAATTAGTGATTCACTATGAGCCACCAATTAGTTTTGCAACTCAGATTGACCCTAAACAAGTTCTTACTATTAACGAACAAAGAAGAATGTTAGATGAGGATTTACCAATGTTAGAGGAGGGTAATATGTTCTTAACTGATAGAGAGCAAATTATCGTAACTAGAGATAATGATGGTGATGGTAAGGGTGATGATGAGGTAGGAGATATGCAAGTAACTGAAATTGAAAAAGAATAACTATGGCAAATGTAAATCAATATAATCCTTTAGTAACAGCAGCAGAAGTTATAAGCAATAGTTTCACTAACGCTAATACTGATACTGCTTTAATTTCTAACAGTACATTACTTCTGGCTGAATTAGCACACTTAAAAGAGGCAATTGGTAAGAAGTTTTATGAGGAATTAAAAACACAACACCATGCAGGTACTTTAACAGCAGCAAATCAAACTTTAATGGATGATTTCTTAACAAGAACTTTGTGTTGGTTTGTTAGGTTTGAGGTGATAAATGAAGTGCAAAGTAATAGTAGTAGTGCAGGTATTGTACATAATATTGATGAGTTTGCTACTATTATAGACCCTGCTGAGTTAAATGCTTATAAGCAGGACACTTACAGAAAGGCAGAGATATACTTAAAAGATATGCTAGATTATATCAATGATGATGACCAAAGTGGTCAATATCCAACTTATGAATCTAACAAACCTTGTAATGATGATGTTTATAAGAATCATGGAATAATAATGTATGATAGCATATATTCAAGACCTACTAGAAACTATAATAGTTGGAAAGATAACTGTCCTTGTGATGATTGTTAAAATAAATATATAAATGGCTGCAAACGAACATAAAAATTTAAGTAGTGCGAACAGACACAACCCAAAAGGATTTGAAACTGCTACTAATGATACTGTTTTAAGTAAAACTTTTGGTACTTCTGCAACAGGAACTGATGGTCTATTAGAGTGGAAAGGTAAGGCTTATATGGGTGTTACTAATTATAAGATGCAGGGCTTCACTACAGGTGCTGCTAACTACTACTATGGAGAAGATATAGCAGATACTAAATCTCCTTTTGAGATGGCTGTTGATTATGGTAATACTGCTGTTGCATCTGGAAGTATAAACCCATCAGATGCTTTTAGAATAGGACAGGGGTGTATAGTGCCTGAAACTTCTACTGTTACATCTATAAGTGGATGGCTAACAAGTAATGGTGGTAATAATATTACTATTGCTATATGTAAGGTTACACCTGCAGTAGGTGTTACGACTGCTCTTGTGCCAGTTGTTATTGATGAAATCACAGTAACAGGGCTTTCAAATAACAATAAAGTGGTTAGAATGAGTGAAACTACTATAACTGCAGCAGGATTATCTTCAGGAGATATTATATTTCCAATGATTAAGGAGGTGGGAGGTACAGGCTCTACTATTTATATGAATTTAACTATACAAACAACAACATTCTAATGACAACAAAAGAAGAAATAGTATCTATGAAGAAAGACATAAGTTCAATAAATGAGAAGATAGATAATTTAGATGGTAAATTAGATATGCTTACAGAAAGATTATTAAATCCAGACAAAGGGGTTGCTGCTAGAGTGAACAGAAATACAGCAATGAGAAAGATTTTAGTGAAAGCAATGTGGATGATTTATGCTATAACTTTAGGTGCATTAGTAAAACTTTTTACAGAATAAAAATAAAATAATAACAATTTAAAAATAAAATAAAATGGGTACAGAATTTGATACAGATAATACGCTTCTAATGATGCAATTAGGTAAAGGTGGTGGTACTGAGGTTTTCACTACTGCAGCACAAACAGGTAAAGATTGGTTTTGTGTGCATTTCCCAGTTGAATCTGTTGTTGCAAGTATTGCAGCAGATGGAGTTACAGGTGAAACTGCACTTCAAACGACACTTAGTGCTGGAACGACATTGTTCATGAATATTACATCCATTACACTCACAAGTGGAATTGGAATAGGATATAGAGATATATAAATAATATGTTAAGTTTAAGTTTAAGTTTAAACAGTATAAGACCATTGGGAGGTTCTTGGAAGCCTTCTGATGAAACAAATTTACAGGCTTGGTACAAATTTCAAACAGGTATTACTTTAAGTGGTTCTAATGTTGAACTTTGGGCTGATAGTTCTTCTAATAGTTTTGGTATGAGGCAATTAACACTATCAGAACAACCTGCATACAATGGAGGTGATATTGATTTTACTGCTTCAAGAACTCAGAGTTTACAATCTGCTAGTGATATTACTTTAAGTGGTGCTTTTACTTTTGGGATAAAGTTACATCCTACTGTTTCTAATGTAGCAGTAATAGGTTCTAATACTACACCAAACGAATTTTTCAAAATTACTTCAGATACAAATTTAAGATTTAAAACTGATAATAACGAGATTGATTTGGCTTTAGATAGTGGTACTTTTATTGCAGACTTAGATTTAGTTGTTACAAGAAACGCATCTAACTTAATTACTCTTTATGTAAATGGAGTAGCACAAGCAGATACTGAAACTTTAGCAGGAACTGCTGATATAAACGCAATCGGTGTTAGAAGAACTGATAACAATCCTTTTGATGGAACGATTAGCGAGGTACAAATATATGATACAGAAAGTACAGCACTTACAAATAATGTAAATACTTATTTAGCAGGATTATAAAAACAAATAAAATAATAATAAAAATATGGCAACAACAGTAACAGCAGCAGATTTAACAGTAACAATAACAGAGAGTTATTCTCTTAATGGTGTTAGTTATGGTAATACAACGAATAAAACCTTTACAGGTAATGGTGAGGTTATACAGAGAATAATGACTATTGCAGCACAAGCAAGAGGTAATAATTGGACAAATATCATAAACTTTGCTGGAGCAGATGCAGCAGGTATAGCAGATATAACTAATTACAAATACTTTAGAATAAAGAACTTAGATGATACTAACTTCTTAGAATTAAGAGTTACAGGTACTGCAGATTCTTTCTTTGTTAAAATAAAAGCAGGGGAAACTTTCTTATTAATGGATAATGAGATTGATGCTGAACAATCGAGTACAACAGTAGGAACTCTTACAGATATAACTCAAATCGGTGCTAATGCGAATACAGATGCAGTTGATATTGAATTTATTGTAGTAACAGCGTAGTATGCCTTGTTACGAATGTGAAAATGGTAAATGGAGGTTTGGTGAAACTGGTGAATGTCAGTATGACTCTAAATCATCTTGTGAAACTGCTAATAAAGATTATTATGCAGAAGAAACTTATAATGACTACCCACAAGCAGCAACTAACAATGCTAAGAGGGCTATAAAGTATAAAGAGGAAAATGGTAGTGATTGTGGAACTCAAGTTGGTTGGACTAGAGCAAGACAATTAGCCAATAGAGATAATTTAAGTAGAGATACTATTGCTCGTATGGCTTCATTTAAAAGACACCAACAACATAAAGATGTTCCTTATGATGAAGGATGTGGTGGTATTATGTGGGATGCTTGGGGAGGAGATGCAGGTATAAATTGGGCTATTAAAAAGTTAGAACAAATTGACTCTGAAAATAAAATTAAAGAAGATTTTGAAAGTTTTTTTGAAGATATTATCAAATCTATCAAAGACAACAAATAAAATGGAATTAAAATACTTTAGAAGAAGTGAGTTTAATTGCAAGTGTGGATGTAATACTAACTATATTGATAGTGATTTCTTAGAAATGTTGGATAAAGCAAGAAGAATTGCAGGAGTTCCATTTAAAATAAATAGTGGATATAGATGTGAGAAACATCCATTATCTAAGAAAAATCCAACCTCATCTCATATTAAAGGTATTGCTGCTGACATAAAGTTTATTGATAGTAAAAACTTAGCACTAATAATGGGAGGTTTGGGAGGTGCAGGATTTGAAAGATTTGGTATAGATTTTAAAAACAAATTTATACATACTGATTGTGATGAGGACAAGACAAACCCTTGTATTTGGGGTTACTAAACAGAATATTAATTAATTAAATATATATTATGAATTTTATTACAGAAAATTGGCTAGAATTATTGGTTGGAATAATGGCTTTTGCGAAAGTTGTTACTAATTTAACTCCAACAGAGAAAGACAACAAAATCTTTGGATGGCTGGACACTATCATTGATGCTGTTGTTCCTAAATATAAAAAGAAGAAATAATGATACAGAAATGGATAGGTCAAGCACTACTAAAGGGTGGTGTAAAACCAATAACAGAACTATTAAAGGCAGTAAAAGAACTTTTTACAGACACTAAAGGTAAGTGGAGTAGCAAAAGAACTATTAGTGGAGTGATAGTCCTTGCTGCAAGTTTATACATTGAGAAAAATGGTATTGATACTAATGCGTTAATACTTACAGGATTAGGTGTATTACCATTATGTTTTTCTGTATTTGAAAAAAATAAAGGAAATTGTACTGATAATTGTAAAAAATAATTATCTTTGCATATCTTAGGTAGGGTTGTGCCTATCTTTGTTTTCATTGTTTATAGTTTTCAAGAGTGGGATGTTTAAAAACATCTCACTTTTGAATTATATAAGCCTTTTTTTTTGTATAATTGCATCATAACCAATACATAAAACTATGAAGAAATATGGTAAAAGACTTAGATTATCTAAAGAAGAAGTTGAGATGGTTTATGAAAACAGAGCAGAAAGCACAACAAACATTAATGGAAACACAGCGTTAGACATACACCTTGCAGAAAGAGGTATAAAGAAAGATGATGTTGTAAGTGTCAAGCATTGGCAATCTGCTAGTGGTGAATACAGATTTAGTATTGTAACCAAAGAAGATATAACTGCTAATGAAAATGATATGCTAGATAAGATTAGTGGATTCATTGAAAATCATTCACCTTATTATCCTTCAGTAAAAAGAGAGAACAAAGATGCTAATCATCTATTAGTAATAAATCCTGCAGACATACATATAGGTAAATATGCTAATGGAGTTGAAACTGGTGATGGTTATGATGTAGAAACTGCCTGTATGCGTGTTTTAGAGGGCTTAGAAGGACTTATATGTAAGGCAGAGGGTTTTGAGATAGAGAGGATATTATTTTGCGTAGGAAATGATGTTTTGCATATTGATAATGTATATAATCAAACTACAGCAGGTACAGGTCAAGATGTGGATGGTAAGTGGTGGGAACATTTTGAGGTTGCGTTAGCATTATATGTTAAGTGTGTAGAGATTTTAAGAGAGATAGCACCTGTAGATGTTGTTCATTCAATGTCTAATCATGATTACCAAAGTGGATTTCATTTGGCACACGCATTAAAGAGTTGGTTTAGAAACGATAGAGATATTACTTTTGATATTAGTGTAGCACATAGAAAGTATTATAAGTATGGTAAGAACTTAATTGGCTTAGAGCATGGAGATGGTGCTAAGATGGCAAACTTACCTTTAATGATGGCTCAGGAGAAGCCAACAATGTGGAGTGAAACTAAATATAGATATTGGTATCTACATCATTTACATCACAAAGTTAAACATAAGTGGCTAGATGCTAAAGACTTTATAGGAGTGACTGTAGAGTATATGCGTAGCCCATCAGGAACTGATAGTTGGCACTCAAGAAAAGGATATGTTGGAGTTCCTAAAGCAGTTGAAGGATTTTTGCATGAAAAAACAAGTGGGCAAGTGGCTCGTTTAGTGCATTACTTTTAATATTTTATAATGAAAATAAAAGATTCAACTAAACTTTCTTTATTCTATTTTCTATTAATTATAATAGTTTTATTCTTCTCAGTATAATATTTACACTCTAGTAGGTAAACATTTATCAAAAAATTGTTAAAAATATTTTGGTGGGTAATTCCAATTTTATATATTTGCAAAGTCAAAACAATTTAATAATTAAAACTAATAACAAAATGACAAAAAAAACAATGCAAGAAAAACTAAGAAAACAACCTGAGCCAATTGTTGAAACAAGAAAAGATGCTTTAAGAAGGCTTTACAAGCAGAATGGTTTAACTGAAGAAGATATTTACAAAGATAAGAGAGGGTTTGTAATTATCACTAGAACAGGAATTGATAAGATTGTATCAAGAAACAATATTACAGTTGCTTACGAAGTAATAACTATGGATATAGAAAAAGGAATATGCGTATTAAGAGCAGCAGCAACAATGAAGGTTGGTAATGAGGTTAAGAACTCTATGAGTTTTGGAGAGGCATCTGACAATAACTTAATGGGAGGTGGTAAGAAGTTCCCTGTTGCTATGGCAGAAAAGAGAGCAATGAGTAGAGTTGTTTTAAAGATTGCAGGATTCTATGAGCAAGGAGTATTTGGACAAGATGAGATTGTAGATTAACAAAACAATATAAAGTGAAGGGGTTAGATAAACATAAAATTATAAAATTCAGCAGTTATACTTTGTGGCTTTATCAACTCCCTTTCACTTTTTTTATAGTAATATGGAAAACTCTGATTGGTTAGATAATATTCTTGATGGTGAGCCTAGTGGTATTACAGATACCCAATGGCTTATAATTGAGAGCAACATTCACCAAACATCTTTAACTATAAGGATGAAGTCTGATATACTGTCAAGAATAAATGATTTAACAGAACTAGAGGCAGAAGAAATAATAACTTTTATAAATGAAAACAGATATGAAAAAGACACAAGAAAACAATGGGAAAAAATGTTCAAAGATGGAGTATTTGGAGATAGAGATTTTTAATCACTTTTTAAAAACCTACACTTATATTATATGGAACAAGAAACACCTTTTGGGTGAGATTGTTGAAGATGATATAATGAAGATGTTAGACAAACAACAACTTATAGATTTTTATCATGTTGGTAAAACAAAGTTTAAAATTGAAAAATGCAAAATAGAGAAATACATAACAATCTAATATTACAGTATAAGCAAGAACAAGACTTTAAAAAAAGATACAAAAGAAATTTTATTGAGTTAGACAATTACTTTAAGTATAGTGGTAAAACAGAAAAGTCTACTGATAAATATAGTGTCTATGAAAAGAAAATAAATAAGTTTATTAAATTTCATAATAAAAATAGAGATAAAATAATTAAAAAAAGAAAAAGATATGAGAAAATTATTAGCAAAGAAAAATCAATAGAATATAAAAAACACAAAAAAACAATTAAACATGACCAATAAATATACTTTAGTACAGATTAGAGAGTCCAGAAATGAATTTGAGGCTTTACTAAGAATATATGGTATATCTAATTTAAAACTTTGTAAGATACTTGGGGTTAATTATGCTACAAGTAGAAAGTTTATAGAGAATCCACCATCACTTAGATTTATTCACGCTAAGACATTAGCAGACTTTATTGGATTAAAAACACAAGACATAGTTGATACAATAGTGTACGACTTAAATTAAAATTATAACAAAATGAGAAGAAGAAGATTAAAATTTAGTGATTACTACCACAATGTAATTACAAAAGAATTAGCAGATATTTATAACATTAAACAAGAAGAAATTTTTTTGGGCAGTAGAAGAAAAAACATTATATTTGCTAAAAGGATGTATATCTATATATTAAGAGAGATGTTTGGATTAACTCTTAGTGAGATAGGTAGAGTAACAAACCTACATCATGCATCTATTATACACCATACAAGAAAGTTTGAGTTCTTTTACAACAATTATCCAGAAGATTCTGATGCCTTTAAAAGAGTAGAAGATAGGGTTATTGAAGTTGAGGTGGATGAAGAGATATTAGGACTAGAAACTCAATTAAAACAAATCAATGAATCATTAACTAAATTATATAAAATTAAAAAATTAAAAAATGACAGACAAGAAAGAGAAGGTTTACTTACCAAGTAGTATCAAAAATATTGATACGAAGTATGGTACAATGATGGTTGCTAATTTCAAAATGGATGAACTACAGGCAAACTCAAAGAATGGTTGGGTTTCTATGGTGATTTCAGAAAGGAGAGAACCATCTGAAAAGGGTGCAACTCATTATGCTTATGTAAATACTTATGAGCCACCAACTGATAAAAAAACATCACCTAAGAAAGTTAAATCCACAACTGGAGATGATGACTTACCATTCTAATGATTAAATGGAAAAAAACAACTTATCCTAGCACTTTCATCAAACTATCTGATGAACTTGCTAAGGTAAGGAGTATGTTGTCTGCTGATGTTTATAGTAAAGATTCAGAAAAATATAGAGGTAAACAAGAACACTCTATATCTCAGTTAGGAATATTTGCAGAACTTATTGCAAGACATCTAATGGAGAACAATAAAGGCATAAAATATAAGGCTGCACCATTGCTTGAGGAAAGACCAGTTGTTGATGCTGACTTAATTATGCAAGGTATTGGTGAATTCCACTACATTGATGTAAAAGGCGTGAGGAGTGAGGGAGATGCCCTTAGAGTTAATTTTAAAGCCCATAACAACCCTCAAAAGAAAGTTACGCACTATTTGTTCATACAGCCATTGAACGCTTTATACGCAAGATTTTGTTGGTTTACTCACGAACAGGTCAGTAAATGGGATGTAGTCATGTCCACCTATACGGAGTGCTATGAATTAGAGATACAAAAAAATAACTAAAACTAAAAACAATGAAAGAACAACCAAACTACTATGCTGTAATAAGTGCTGAGGTTAGATATGATAAGAATCTAACTGCAAATGCTAAATTATTATATGCTGAAATAACTGCACTACTTAATATTAATGGTGAGTGCTTCGCTACAAATAAATACTTTTCTAAACTTTATGGAAAGAGTGTTGTAACAATTTCTAAATGGGTTAGTGAATTAGTTGCAAATGGCTATGTATCAACATATTATACTTATAAAGGAGGTACTAAAGAAATTGATAGGAGGTATATAAGAATTCTTAAAGGGGGTATTAAAGAAAATAAGGGTGGGGGTATTAAAGAAAACTTTAAGGATAGTATTAGTTTATCTAAAGATAAACATATTAATAATAAAGGTACTTCTTTTAAAAAACCAGAACTTAATGATATTAAAGAATATTGTTTAAAAAGAAATAATGGTATTGATTCAGAAACTTTCTTTGATTTCTATGAAAGTAAAAATTGGATGGTAGGTAAAAACAAAATGAAAGATTGGAGGGCTTGTATGAGGACTTGGGAGAAAAGACAAAATAAAACTAATAACAATAACACTACATCACACAGACATCAGAAAGGAGGAGATTATGGTGATGGTAAATTTTAAACTATGAGAACAATAGAAGATACATTTAAAAATGCAGACTTCCTGCAGCCAAAAGTTTACAACAGATATAAACTAGGAGTAAGAGAAGAAATAAAAGAAATGTTTATTAAGTCTTTTGAGTATTACGATAGAACAGTTGAGAAGTATGAGCATTTACCTGCTTATGATGAGATTATTGACTGGATGGTAGATACAAAAGGTAGAGGTTTGATGTTGATGGGAGAGTGTGGATTAGGTAAATCAACTATCTTAAACTATGTTATTCCTGCTATATTCAGAACAAGGGTAAACAAGATACTAAGAAGTGTTCCTGCAAAAGAATTAGGTGCAGTTGATAGAAACAAAGCACCATTTATTATCATTGATGACTTAGGAACTGAAAGTATAAAAAATGATTATGGTACTAAGATTGATGCAGTTGCTGATGCAATTTCTTATGCTGAGGATAGTTCTAAAACATTACTAATAACTACAAATTTAACTCCAAAAGCACTTAAAGAAAGATATGATGAAAGGACTTTAGATAGGTTGAGGAAGTGTAAAGTGGTGATTATCAAGGGTAAAAGTTTTAGAAACTAATTTGTATAAAATTGAAATATTTTTATATATTTGCATTATGAAAACATTTATGATAATATGGGGAGTTCTTATAATTGCGTGTGTGCTAGAAGTTTATTTCTGCTCTGTATTAATAGAAGATGAGTATAGTGGGGATGAATAATAATAACAACAATAGGGAAACTCTGAAACCCTTAACAGTTAATATTCCTTTTTTTTTTCCAAACCCCACTATGCTTATTAAATAAACAATATGAAGAAAAGAAAATTAAATAGTAAAAATCCTAAGTATAAAAAGGATAATGAAGAAAAATTAGTTGTACTTAAAAAAGTTCCATTTACTGGTAAAGCACCAGGTTATGGAGTTTGGTATAAAAATCAAAAATAATGAAAAGAACTTATAAGACTATCAAAAGCATATTGAAGCATCATATTAAAACTGGAGTAAAGTCTTTATGGACTTGGAAGAATGATAACTTCACAATGATATACGAAAATTATAGTGGTAAGGATAGGATATACACTTCATATCAGTTGCTAAAACTATTGGAAGATGAATAGTGTAATTATTGGTACAAGTATGATTGTTGGTGTTGTGATTTTATATATATTTGCTTTATGCTATGTTGAGGATAAGATAGCAAGACAAGAGAATGAGAAGTTAGAAAAAAATATAGACAAATTAGATGACAAAGCATAATAAATATTATCACGATAAAGGTAGGAATGGATGGACACCTACTAATACTTGGCAAGATGAGGTGGTAGAGGATAAAATAGATTACAGTAAAGATAAAACTCCAAACTATTACATTGGTAGAGTTTATGGATATGAGGCTAGGAAAGTTGTAGAGGATTTTGATTTATCCTATAATATCGGTACTGCCACTACATATCTCTTGAGAGCAAAGCGTAAGCACGAAACAAGTGTTGATTGCATACAGAAGGCTATTAACCACCTAGAGTTTGAGTTAGATAAAATTAAAAATGAAAAAACCAATCTTTAGAGTATTTGTATCTTACGAGATAAAGAATAAAAAAGTTGTAACTAGAAAAGCAATTACAGGAATACTAGATACATTTGTTCTTACATCTAACATCAAAGAAATAGAGAATGACCAAGAATTAATAGATAGAATTTGTTACATAAATAAAAAGAACCTAAACAAAGTAGATGTTATAATTACAAGTGTTGATATTGAAAATCAATATGGTGAAACTACTGATAGGTTTGATGATGAATATTAGATTATGCCAAAGATTAGAAAGATAAGAATAGAAGATAGAAAAGATAGTAGAGGTGGTGGTTACTCCAGAAGAAAGTTTACTGTTGCTGAAG
>VMHT01190596.1_pt1 | contig 11505 bp, 6 predicted proteins | sample 4693611 | NCBI WGS metagenome assembly VMHT01 (sample SAMN12280063, study PRJNA550983) | marine metagenome | isolation source: seawater sampled from same location over 5 years 0.02-0.2 micron viral filtrate | place: USA: collected off the coast of southern California halfway between the port... ... | reverse complement strand
ATCACGATTGGCAGTTGCAGTAGCTAAAGGTCAGTTGAGTGCAGTTAAAGTACAACTAAGAGCCTTAGAAGTAGGGTTTGAAGAATGGCGTACTAAGATGGTTAATGCTAGGGAAGAGCGTAAAAGGTATGGAGCGTGAACGAGAAAGCTAAAGAATTTTATAGATGGCTTAATGCTTGTCCATTTAAGATATGGAAGATTCAGTATGACAGTCATGGAAAGACAACAGTAAGTTTTATATGGGATGGAGATGATAAGAAAATATTTGATTGAGTTATTAGAAGATGCTATCAGTGATTTCTTAGAGTGGTCATTAAAAAGAAAAGCAGATAAATTATTTAGGAAAAGAAAATGAAATTAATTTTTGAAAAGAAAAAAGAAAATACACAAGGCGTACAATTTAGAATTGACCCTTTAACAAATAAAAAACTTACCGCTATAAAGAATTATTATTCTAAAGAAGTTGGCAGAAGAGTAACAGTAGGAGAAATTTTTAAACAACTTATTAATAATCATTTTAAGGAAATAGATAATGGCTAAATGGCATGGGGGAAAGGGTTCTATTTATAAACCATATGATAAAGATAAGTTTGATAAAAACTTTGAAGCAATTTTTGGTAAAAAGAAAAAGGATAAAGATGGCGATAAAGGGAAGAAATCCAACAGCAAATGAATCTAAGCATATGGATAATGTTAGTCAACTAGGTTGCATTGTCTGTTATAAAAAAGGATTTAGGTTTGTACCTGCTGAAATCCACCACACAGAAGGCAAAACAAAAGAAGATTCACACTTTAAGGTTTTGCCTTTATGTTATGAACATCATAGAGGTGGTAGAGGGGAAGAGCCTATCAGCAGACATCCTTGGAAGAGAAGATTTGAAAAAGAATATGGTACAGAAAAAGAACTACTAGAGTTAGTAGAGGAGTTGTTAAGTGCACAAAGTCAAGATTGAATTAGAGTTTGAACAAGAGCCTACAAGACAAGAGGTTATTGATGTTATTAAGAGTGATAAATTTTGGTTTGAATTGATAAGTCAGCCAACACCACAGGTACACAAAACACAGCAGTCGGGAAAATGAAATATTTACCAGTCTATTATCTTTGGAGGCTTTGTGAAGATTGATTTACCACTAGAAGTTTACTACTCAAAGAATAAGAAGTTCATTCTTAATCTAAACAACTATCGTAATGCCCATTACAGAATACTATCAAGTGCCAAAAAGATTTATGCAGAAAATCTTGTTGATAGGATAAGCCATCCTAAATACGAAGAGCCTGTTGTATTGACCTATACATACTATGCAAAGAGCAAGAGAAGATTAGATGTTAGTAATCCTTGTTCTATTATTGATAAGTTTACTTGCGATGCTTTGGTAAAAGCAGAAGTGTTAGAAGATGATAGCTTTGAGCAAATCAAAGAAGTCATTTATAAATTTGGTGGGGTTGAGAAAGACAATCCTAGATGCGTGTTGGAAATCGCAGCCGTGCAGCAGCGAGAATAAATATTAACTGGTCTATTGTAATTCCAGGGAGGAAGAAATGCTTAAAGACATATTGAAAGAAAAGCTAGAAAAGAGAAAAAGAAAGTGGTGGGATTGGCATAAACAGAACCCACAAGTTTGGGATAAGTTTGAAGGGTATACTTTGGAGGCTATCAATAGTGGTAGAAAGAAGTATTCACATTGGGCGATTATCAATCGTATTCGTTGGCACAATGAGATAGAGACTAGAGGTGGGGAGTTTAAAATCAGTAATGACTACATCTGTTTCTATGCTAGATTGTTTCATGCTAGACATCCACAACATAAAGACTTCTTTACACTAAAGCCATTGAAAGAAGAAAAGGATATAGCTACCTTAGAACATATTAATGTTGATAAAGGGAACATCAGCTTTCTTCCGCATCTCAGGAACAAAGGCTAGTCTCTTATCTCTTTCTAATTCTAGTTCTCTTAGTGCATCTGACTTAGCTGTTAAAGACATATTAGGATTAGACATTATTGCATCTCTTCTTAGTCTCCATTTTGTTAGATATCTATTTATTTTTCTAACTTGATTCTGAACATTTAATACGCCTTGCATATTACTTCTGTAAGCTAACAGTTCATCATATCTTCCTGCTTTTTTCAGAGAGTTCATTGTTTGTACTGCTCTATCTACTTCATTCCTTAATTCATAAAACTGTTGCTGATATCCGCTTGATTTATCTATATCTAGTAATAGTCGGTTCAATACAGGAATTTTACCCAAAGATACATTAGAAGGTAGTATAGGCTCTCCTGTAACTCCTCTAGCGGTCATATCTATAACATTTAATACATGAGCTCCAAGTGAGCCTGTATAACCTCTTACAACATGCTCTACTTTTGATGGAGATATATTTAAAAACTCTCCTATATTTTTAATTAGATAGTTGGTAGTCGGTCTAGATTGCAGTCCAGCTTCTTTTTTTTGTTGATAGTAGGGCACAATTTCTGTACCTGTAAATGTATTTTTATTATTAATTGCTTCTGCTATTGGTTTTAAAACCTGAAATCCACCACCTGGTTGGAATAAAGGCACATTTAATGATGTTTGTGCTCCTCTACCAATACTAGTTGCAGCTTCATTTAATGATTTTTTAGTAAAAGCATCATCTCCTAATGTCATATCAAAAAATCTTTCAGGAACAACTTTAAATAATAAACCTACTTCAAATGGTATAGGAACTTTAATTGCATAATCTTTAGATACAGGAAATACCCAATTATCATCTCTTACTTCTCGTTTTAAATTTTTATATTCTTCATCATCGTGATACATTAAATAATAAGCTAATGTTATACCTACTAGTGATGTAGCATTTACAAGCATATTAGTTTGTATTTTCTTTTGAATATCTTTTACTGATTGATTTTCGCCTAACCTTTCAACTGCTGAATATTGTCCTGTACTACCTCTCCATAAAACATCAAGACCTTGTACTCGTGCATTTAAAAATGGTATTGCAGCAGTTATAAATCTAAATCCAGGATTTAAACCTCTTCTACCAAAGTTAATTATTTCTAAAGCTTGAAAAGCTGCATCTGATTGAGCTTGTGCTTCATTATATCCCTCTGATATTAACTTATCATATACAGAATTATATACAGCTAATCTAGTAGCACCATCAGATTTAGTGGTAAGTGCTCCAAGTCCATCCCATAATTTAAAAAAAGCTCCAGAAGCTGACATTCCATTTTCTTCTGTATATCCTTGTTGACGCATTGTTCTTGAAAGATATCTTTTTACAGAACCTTCATCATTAGCAAAATCATATCCACCTAACACACCAAACCTTTCTAGTTCATGCATATCTTTAAACATATTTTTTACTGAATCTACAATAGGAGTATAGTTAGCTCCAGATGTAACCATTGTAGACATGGTATCTCTAAGAATATTAATAGCTACAAATCCTGGGTCACGAGTAACTGTATCTCTAAGTAATCCAGCAGGTGCACCAACTAATGTAGTCCAAAAACCTGTAGGAGTTCCGCCTATTGCAGTAAGTGCTTCAAAGGTTTCAATACTTTCTACTTGATAATGTTGTTTTATGCCATTTTCAAAAACAAATATACTATCTAATTTACCAGCTTGTTTAGGAGTAATTGGTCTAGCCATATCTAGTTCTTGCAAATCTCTAACTAATTTAGCTACACCATCATTTTTAAGTGCTGCTGTTAAAATAGATAAAGAGTTTCTTGATATAGCTTCTATAACATCTACATCAACAGCTTTTTCTGAACCTGTTAATTTAATATCTAAAGGATTATTAGGTAAAGACCCACTTGCTATTCTTGGACCATTAGCTGTTTCATCTGCCATCTTTCTATAGAAAGGATAATAATCTGAATTTTCTTTCCAAATTTGTGCAGTACCTCTTGTTTCTATTTTATCTGGAATAGGTAGTTTTTTATTTAACTCTAATACACGATTCATTAATTCATCATAAGAAAGTTTTTCTAATTCTTTTACATCTTCTTTTGTAAGATTAGATATATCTTCTGCTAGTTCATTAGTGCTTCTAGTTTTACTTAATATTCCTTTATTTGTGGCAAAATCAATTAATTTACCATTCCATAGTTGATAGTTGTTATAAGCTTCAACTACTTCTGGATATTGTTGTTCTATTTTTTTTATGTTTTGTATATCTTTTTGTTTAACAGGACTGTCAACAACTTTTCCTCTATTATCAAAACCTTGAGTTCTTTTAGCCATAGCATAGTATTTAAAGATACTTTCTTTATCTACTGAAGTTCCATACAAAGGTGCAAGTATTTGCATCAAACCACCTGTATTAGTATCGCCTTCTAAAAACTTATTGTATTTTGTAGATATTTTTAAAACTACAGTATTTGATAATGATGGAACACCTTCTATTACAGAATCTACATATCCTTTAGTAAGCATACCTTGGAATATACCTCTTGCTTTATCAGCCATTCTTAATGCAGCTAAAGTAGCAGTATCAGCAGTATTGTTAGCTCTTCTTACTTTTTCATTATCTTCTTTTGCTTTAACAATTAACTTGTCTATCTTGTCTAGTTTGTCAACAAACTGTGTTCTAAAGTTATTAAAGAAATATTTTAATCTTGGTGAAATATTATCTTTTACTTCGTCTATAAATCTATAGCCCATACTATTTTCAGGACTTGTTTTACTACCAGTTCTATTAATACCTTCTACAATATCTGGGTCTACGCCATCAAATCCAGGTCTAGAAAATGTAGGTATATCTCCAGGCTCTTGAGAAGATAAGTCTTTATTAAAATCTAATGCAGCTTTAAGAGCTACATCTGAAGCATTTAAGTTATAAGTAGGTATGCCACCTCTAGCAGTATTTCTTGTTAGTTCTTCTGCTTCTTCTACTGCTTTTCTTAACTGTATATTTTCTTGCGTATTACTGCCATCATCAAATCTTTGACCTCTACTAAATAAAGGTAAATCTCCTGCTGTTAGTTCAGCTATTTCATTTTTATGTTGTCCTATTTCTCTTTCTAATCTTCTAGCAGTAGCATTTGTCATACTACCTCTTTCTTGACTTAGCTGTGCTTCTTTAGAATAAATAATAGATTTTAAATTAGATATTCTTTGATTCTTTTTTTCTCTTGCAAAGTATGCATCATCTGATTCTCTACTAAAAGTAGGTATATCTGTATCTTCTCCAAAATATGCTCTGTCAATAAATTCTTTTGCTTCTTTTAATGAATTTGTACTATCTTGATAAAATCCAGTTTGCACTGCTGCATCTTCTGCAGACATACCTTCTTCTAATTTACCAAATGACCATTCCCTATTAGGTAAACCATAATTTGTTCCTACATCTTCAATAGCAAAACCTCTATATTCATAAAGACCAGGTGCTACTTTTTTAGATTTATATGCTCTACTAAAGGTAGGTATATCATCTATAGGTTTTAATTTAGCTAACACTCCTCTTGGTCCTACACCTACCATAAAATAAGATGAAGTAGGGTCTATAATTTCTCTATCATTTATTAATCCTTCAATCTTATCTACAGCATCTTCTTTTGCTTCTGTTAAATTTTTACCATACAAACCTATAGATTTAAAATCAATATCCATATCAACCCTAGGGTCTGTAATAATCATAGAATGTTTTTCTCCTGCAAGACCACCTATATCTCTATATATTTCTACATCGTATCCAAGTATTTTTCCTACATTAATATTGCCTTCAATATATTCATCTTTTCTTGTAGTAAATTTACCAATAGGTTCTTCTGTTCTACTAAAGGTAGGTAAATCTTCTACAGCTTTTATTCTTGGGAAATAACCCCATCGTGCCCAACCATTATTACCATCCCAACGAATATCTGCTGCTCTTAACTCATAAGTATGTATAGTTGATGGAGTTGTTTGTGGTGTGCCAAGCACATCCATAATGCCATCCATCTGATTAAATAGTCTTTCTTGATTTAAGTCTACTGCACCTGTTTTATCTATCTGTTCTTGCCTTCTTCTAGCTCTATCTGCAGCTTTTACTTCTTCAGGGGTAATTTTAGATTCATCTACATAATATTGTGCATCACTTAAAAATGGAGTAATAATATCTCCTTCTCTTAAATCTCTTTGTGGTGCTGCTTGATACATAGTAATAATAGCATTTGGATTGCCTTTTATTTCCATAAGTTTATTTATAAACTCACGCTCTTCTTGTATTTCTTGTTGTGTTCTAGCTGTGCTATATACTTCAAATTCTTTTCTAGCTTCTTGTATTTCTTTAGTAGTTGATTTTGTAGTTGGTCTTTTAGGATATGTAAAACTATAACTAACTGTAGAATAACCTTCAGGTGCAGCATCACTAGATTCTATTAAATTTAATTGATGTGCAGGTGGACCATATTGTGCAGGCACATAATCAGCTACATGACCAGATGATTCATCTCTTTCTCCTCTAGCGAATGTAGGCGTATCTTCTAACTCTTGGTCTATTACAAAAGCACCAGGACCTTTATCTAATAACTTAGTTGTTCTTATTTTTCCTCTTTCTCTTGCACCTACTTGTCCTGATTCTATATCAGCAAATACTTCACTAACATTTGCATAACCAGATATGCGTAAAGAGTCTCCAAGTTCAGAGAAAAACTCTACAATTTTGTTATATATACCTTCTGCTCTTGGAGGCAAAGGACTTCTAAATCCTCTTGCTCTATACATTTCAGCTATAGCTTCTTCTGCATAAAGTTCATTTTTAGAAATAGTGCTATCTATAATTCCTCTGTTTGCTCTTTCTTCAAAGGTTATTTTATTTATTCTTTCTGCTCTTGTATAAAAAGTTTCTTTCTTTGCAAAAGATTCTGCATCAAATGCTTTAGGCACTCTTACTTTTTTAACTTGTTTCTTAAGATAATCGTATTCTTTTTCAGTTATTAAATCTTTTTCACGAAGAGCATGAATCATCTCATGGTCTAAAATAGCATTAAGTCTTTGTTCTATTTGTGCATCAGTAGCTTTGCCATCAGGATTTATATTATTTAAAGATAAAAATATAATGTCAGTATTCCTATCGTATTCTCCTTCTGCAGGAGCTCTTCTAGGGTCGTATGCGATGCTTCCGTCTTGTTGTTCTACTAAAGTTGTAGAAGATAAAACATCGTTGCTTACAACAACTCCTGTTTCTTTAAGCCCTAATTTGTTTAATCTGTTTTTTAATTCTTTAGCAAACTTATTTAACTTACCTTCTTGTACTGCTTCAGCAAAATCTATTGTTTGTTTGTTTTGTTCTTCTATAGACAAAGGTTTACTTTGAGTTATTGATTCTTCTTCAGTAAGATTTGCAATTTCTTCTTCAGCTAATATGCCATCTGTATTTAATCTGCTATTAAACTCTTCTACAGTCTCATCAAATCCTTCTGTTCTTGCAGCTATATCAGTTTCAAAGTTATCTCTTATTTTATAGTTTTGAGTTTTACCAATTTTTTCTGCTCTACCGCTATAAATTAAATCATCAAGAAACTGGTCACTTCTATTTATTTGTTGTAATGATTTTTTATTAAAAGTCATATTATTAACTTTTACATTAGCAACAAATTCAGCTACATCTTCTGCAGAATAATCTCTTGGTCTAAAGTCTGGAAATTTTATTTTATTATTAAATCTAGGTAATGATTGTAATCTTGCTAAAAACAATTCTTTTTGTCCTTTGCTCATACTTTTAAATTTATTTGTACCAGTATACATTTGTGCAGCATATTCAACTGCTGGGCTATTTATTTCTAAATCAATATTTTTAGATTCTGCAACTTCTTTGAGTTTTTTTAAAGTAATGTTAGGTTTTGTTTTATCTGTGACTGGTTTATATCCTTTTTCTTCTGCAACTAAAGATACTTGTTTTGCAGTTTCGGATGTAAATTTATTAAAATCTGCAGCAGATAATATTTTTTTTGTTTCAGAAAAAGTATAGTTATCTTGTATAGGTAATGTTTTATATTTTTTATTTTTACCCATCAATACATTTTGCATAGCTTGTGCATCTTTTAATGATGAATCATTAGTTACTATTTCTTTTAAATCTACTGAAGTTGTATTTTTATCTTTTAGTGTTTGCCCTATTTCAAAACCAGTACGACTATTAATTAATCCTAATGAATACAAATCATTTTCTATTACCTGTCTTTGATTGTTGACATCAAAAGAATCCATAAATTCTTGTTTAGCAACTAATGCATCAGCTTCTGAATTAAAAGTATTAATTTCTCCTACATTATTTCTGCCTATTGCAGATATATCTCTAAGAGTAAAAGTATTATCAGGATTGTTTATAATTTGTAATTGAGGTTCTGTAGTGATTTCTACAGGGGTAGGAATGGTAGATAGGTCTGGCAATAACAATGTTTCTTGTTCGCCTTCTAGTGTTGGGTCAACTATATCTATAGTGCCAGCTTGTTGAGCTATATCAAACTTTTTAGTTTTAAGTAAATCTTGTTTATTTTTTTCTGCTCTTTTTTCTTTTTCAGCTCTATATTCTGATGCTATACCTCTTCTACCAGCAGCATAGTTCATAACAGTATTTAGTACACCACCAGCAAAACCACCAACAGTCAGGTCATCCCATACGCTATCGCCTATAGGTAACTCATTACTAAAGAAACCTTTTGCTGTTAAGTCTCTAGCAAGACCTGCAGTAGCTTCTTGTAAACCTTCTTGCACAGCACCTGTTCCAAAGTTTCTAGCATAGTTAGCAATTTGTTGTGATGTAGTTGCATCTCTTAATGCACTTTTTGGAATATTTTTAAAAAAATTAAATATAGGTAAAGCTTCACTAGCACCTACAAGACCACCCGTTAAAGTACCTAAAGTTTCTTGAACAAAACCAATATCTTCTCCATATTCATCTCTAGCTATTCTCATTTTATCTGATGTTTCAGATATAGATTGTCCTATACCTAAAGCTGCTGGATATTGAAATGTAGGAGTTTTTAGAAATTCTTTTGATGGTAATAATTTTTTAATGCCAGTAGAACCTGGAGTTGCATATGGTGCAAATGCACCTGGTCTTGATGCACCAAATCTACCAAGTGCAGCATAAGGAATTATTGAGCCTAAACCCATACCTGCTTTAGTTGAAAAATTTTCAGAATATCTAGGGTCTATTTCACCACCAACATTCTCATATACATTTTCTTCTATTTGTTTTAGTTTATCTCTAGCTTTAACAAAAGGACCATCAAGACCTAATGAATCTTGGGCTAATAAATCTGCTATACCTCTTAAACCAGAAATAGTGCTAGTTGCAGCACCTCTTGGAAAATTTTTTGCAAATTCTAAAGCTTGACCACCAAGAGTACCTTCTAAATATTCTTTTGCTACTTCAGGACCATATTCAGGTATTTGTTGTATGGCACCTGCTATTTGTTGTCTTTGATTTGGGTCATCAGGAATGTTTAATTGTTTTCCAGCTAAAGGTCCTTTATCTGGTAATGTAAATGTAGCCATTATCTAACTTAGCCTATTAATAATATCTGGTCCATATGCTTTTTGTATATATTCTAATGCTGCTTGACCTACTGGTCTACCATCAGAACTTTGTATTTTTACAAGTTCATCTATAGTTCCACCTGCTTGCAACCATTTTTTAGTAGCACCAGGTCCTAAATTATAAGCAATAGTTGCATTTAAAATATCACCATTAAATTCTTCTTTCATAGCATTAAAATAATCTGCACCAACTCTTATTTTTTCTTCAACAGAATCATTTTTAGCAGGTTCAATACCATAACCAGGGTCTGCAAGAGTTGCTATTTTAACTTGCATTGGACCTGTAGCTCCTGTTGTAGAATTAGTTCTATCCATACCACCACTTTCTATTCTCATTATATTGTCTATATAAGGGTCGCCAGTAAGATACTGTGGATTAGGTGCATCTTTTATAAAAGCATTATATAAATCTTGTTGTGGAATAATAGTGTTATCTACTTCATCATCTTTAGTTAAATATTCATATCCTGCCTTTAATCCCATACCTCCTAATGAAAGAAGAGGATTCATTGCCATAAATGATTGTTTTAATGCTCCACCAAGACCTCCTGAACTAGTATCTTTAGTATCTTTAGTATCTGTGCTTCCAACAGTATTAGCATTTAATATACTCATTGGGTCAGCACCTTGAGCCATTGGTCCATAAAGTGTATTTATTAAAGATTGTCTAGCAGAAGAAGCTTGTATATATTCTTGTGATGTTTGGTCGGTCATGCTTTCCATAGCTTTTGATAAAGCATTTATTCTATCAATTATCATTGATTCTTCTTTTGATTTAAGAACGCCTTCTTTATATCTGCGTTCTTGTATATCTCCAGCTAAAGCTGTTATGCCTTGACCTAATTCGCTTGTATTTTTAGCAGCCATAATAATGCCACCTAATTTAGCTAGGTCTAATGGGTCCATACTTTTTTTAATTTCTTTTGTTGTTAGACCTGTGCTACCTGTACCGCCTGCACCATTATCTTTTTTATCTGATTCACCAGAATAATATGCTGTTGCTCCACCTAAACCAAGTAAAGTTGCATAACCTTTGTTATTTTTTATTAAATCTACAGCTTTTCTTATAAGACCTTTAGACTTAACTGCATCATCTGCAACTTTAGGTATAACTGCTAAAGGACCTCCACTTGGAACTAAAGGACCTCCACTAGGAACTAAAGGACCTCCACTAGGAACTAAGTTTGTACCTGGTGGTCTTGGTGGTCCTACTGGTGGTCCACTTGTTGGTGGTGTACCTCCTATTCTAGGTACTACAGCAGGTGGTGTACCTCCTATTCTAGGTACTGTATTAGGTAAGATATCATCTACTTTATCTATTGTTTTTGCAGCAGTTCCAGTAAAATCTATAACATCATCAGCTTTATCAACTTGTTTACTTTTTTGATAAGCTTTGTACATTTTAGAACCTAGACCTCCTATTCCTTTTAAAGCAGCAAGACCTCCAGGTATATAGTTTAAATAATCCATTGGCTCATCTGTCATTCTAGCAAGTGTTGGATTTTCTGCATCTGGTCTTGCTGGACCAAAGAAAAATTCTGTACCACCTTCTACAAATTTATCAAAACCACTAGGTTCTTTTGCTGCATCTATTTGAGTTTGTAGTCCTTCTGGTAATGGTTGTACATTTAATAAATCTTCAGGAGAAGCAGGTAAAGATTGTGAAATAGGTGATTGATTATTAGGCGTTAATCCTAATAACATATCTCTTCTTCTTTTATCATTTGCTAATTGAATTTGTTTTAAAACTTCTTCACTAGATAAATTTGTAGTATCAATGCCTAAAGCATTAGCTTCTGCAATGTTTTGTCTTGTTAAACCACCTACGTTATAACCTGTTTTACCACCAGCAGCCATTCCTTGCATAGGAGAAGGCGGAGCCATGTTACCCATATCACTTGGTGGGAAAGCATCTTGTGGACCAGGTGATTGAGCCATAGCTCCTTGTAAACCTTGTTGACCTGCAAACTCACCTATTACTT
>VMHT01167381.1_pt1 | contig 11505 bp, 7 predicted proteins | sample 4693611 | NCBI WGS metagenome assembly VMHT01 (sample SAMN12280063, study PRJNA550983) | marine metagenome | isolation source: seawater sampled from same location over 5 years 0.02-0.2 micron viral filtrate | place: USA: collected off the coast of southern California halfway between the port... ... | reverse complement strand
GGTTGCCTATGTATAGTGGCACAAGTCAGGTTGCATCACTGCTTCGGTACTTGAGGAAGAGTGCTGATGATATAATGAGTGGTTCACGAAACTATATTTAAGACTTTCTTAGTAGAGCAAAGTCTTTTCCTGATATTTTACCATCTTTGTTTTTATCTAATTTCTTTTGGTTGCCAACAAGCATACCTGCTGCAGCCTTCTTTCCTTCAAACTTCTTAATCGCACCACCAAGATTGTAACCCATACCAAACTTCTTCTGTTCAGTCATCATGCCCATCGAGTCTTTGGCTTTGGGTGTCATGTTGTTTTGGCTTCTGTTCTTTTCAGCAAGTCCACCCATCATCATAGGTTTTCTCATAGCCATACCACCACCGTACATCTTTGATTTGCGTTGTCCGTTATTGTATTCTTTCATTCGTATCTCCTTTTAATCACCGAATAAATCAGCAAAACCTTTACTACGTGTTTTGCCAAATTGTTTTACATCTTTAGCTGTATAATCATAGCTAAAAGGTGTCTTGAACTCTTTATATTTCTTTCCTGTAGGACTTGGCATGTAAAGAGCTTTTACGTTGTCGTTATAACTTTCTGTGGTTAGTGTGTTTGCGTGAGTTTCCCACGTTGCAAATTGAGTTACCATAGCATTAAAAAATGCTTTTTCTTCTTTTGGACTCAATGGTTTACCTGTCTTGAGAACTTTCATAAAAAGTTGAGCAGCTTCAGGATCTTGTAACATGGCTCGCATAGTTTTCATGCCACTTAATCTCATCTGTTGTAGTATAGCTTCAGTTCCTACATACCTAACACCTATAACATTTCTTTGAATAGCATAAAATCTACTGATCCAACTTTCAACAGAAAAAGCTCTAGGTATACCTGTTATGTTTACATCATTAAAAGGTTTTTGTTTTTCGTTTTCTAAAAGTTCTATTAGTGCCTTGTAAGTATTGTATCTTTTTTCTCCAACAATTTTTCTAACAGCATCACCCTTTGTGCTATCCCCATAGCCAATAAGCATTTTCATTTTTTCTAAATCTATAGTTGTTTCTGGTATGAGATAAGGATCTTCTGGGTTTAGTCTGTTAGCCTTTATGTTCATTTTACCTGTTGGTATGAACACTTGAGTATCTATTGTATCTAACAACACATTTTCAAATATAAGATTTAATTCTTTTTCGTTAAACGTACCTTTGCCTGCTCTTCTTCTAACTTCGTTTAAGGATGTTTTGAATTTATCAATTCTAAGACCACCGTTCTCAAAAAAGATATCACTTAAATCCCCTTCTCTAACCCTTTGAGGATCATAGTTATCTAATATTTTTTTTGCATCTAGTATACCTTGTTTAATTTTTGCACCATAAGTTTTTAATCGTTCTACGTTATATTTAACTGCTGTTTCTTTTCTAGCTTCTCCTGTATTAAAATACTTCTGACCAACTGTCTTTTCACTGTAATCTAATTTTTCTTGAAATATTTTTTGTACATCTAATAGAGATTTTTTGTTTCCTTGAAGATCAGTTCCCATAAAAAATTGAGAAAGATTGTTTAATTGTGTTTGTAACTTAGCACTGTCTATGTCACCTGTCTTTCTTAACTGATCGGCTACCCATTCAGAGACTTTATTATTTAGTATGGCACTAAATGCTTTACCTTTAGCTGAATCTGGATCTATCACGTAAGTTCCGTGAAGTCTAGTGTCGTATTGATTATCTTTAGTTTGTTTTATACCAAAACCTTTTTGCATATCTTCCCAAGTTGTCTTTTGAGTGTTAGCATCCATCTTGAGATAGCTATTAAAATCCAACCAACTTCTAGGTTTATTCTTACTTCCGTATATTATGCCTGTTGGATTTTGTATATTTATTTGAGCGTTGTGCTGCCGTGATGTATTACCTGTGCGACCCATCCACCCTGCTATTAGTTGATTACCCTTCCCTTGAGTGTAGTAGAACCTGCCTTTGTATTCTGTCCAATCAGCGTTAGCGTCAGAAAGAACTTGTGAAGCAGGAACTGTTTGACCATCTCTTTTTACAAAAAGTTGCCCAACGTTAACCATATTACCATCGTCAGTTTTTACAACAAAATTATCAAGTGAACCTTCTAGTTGGATATCTATTTCATTGTATATTCTAGCTGCATTGTCATTTCCTGATTGTCTTGCTTTATACTCTAAGTGAGATATAGCAGATCTAAATTCTTTTATTTGTTCAAAAGACATGGGCATAGCTCTTGACACAAGTCCATCAGGTGCATTTTTTTGTAAATGATAAACAACGTTTAATCCGTCTGGTAAATATTCTAAATATTCTCCAGAATCTTTTAAAGCATCAACAGTATCTGATAAAACTTCAGCACCAGTTTTTCCTTGCTTTGAAGCAAAATCATTTATGTAATTCATAGATACTTTATCAAGAACGCTAAACAATCTTGTTTGAGTTCCTGAAGAAACACCACTAGAACTTTTTAAAAGTGTAGTAAGATACTCGTCTTTACTTATCTTTGTCTCATCAACCAACTTCATAAATATGCCTGCACCATCTGTAGTAGCATTACCACCTACAAATTTACCGTTTTGATCCACAAACTTAGCGTTGTTTAAGAGATTAAAATTTATACTGGCTGTGTTTTTTCCTGTTCCTTTATTTGTTTCTAACAGTAATGCAAGAAGATTACCTGAGTCGTCAAATACATCCCCCTGAATAGGTTTATCTAACGCCTTCTCTGTCTGTTTAATTGCTTTAGATAAAGGATACTTTCCTAAAACTTGATTGGCTTTGTTCTCTAATGCTTTGTAAACTTTGTCACCAACACCAGTTATTTCTTTTTGTATTTTAGTTACTTCACCTTGAGGTATTAATTTAATTTTGTTATTCGTAATATTTTCTATTGCAAGATCTAACGATTTATTTGCTTGAGTAGTTAAATAAGCACTTTTTCCTGTTCTGTTATATATGAGATCACCAACTCTTTTCTCTGCAAAAAGATTTATTTGTTTTAAATCTTCATCTAATTGTCTTACAGTAGATGTTGCATCACTTAACGCTGTTTCAACTACTGATAATAATTTAGTTGTCTCTGGATCTTGCCCTTCTCTTTGTTTAGCTAACAATGTTTGTAAACCTGTTCTTAGTTCTACAATCATTTCGTTTTGCATTTCTTTTATTTTTGTTAAATCTTCTAACTTTTCAAAATCAATTAGTTCTTTTGCTTTTATATTTAATCTAGTAGATTCTTCTAAAAGCTGTAAGTAAGCTAATCCTGATATTTTTGCAAACGTGCTTCTTACTAATTCAGGTGCAACTTTTAAATTTTCAACTATAATTTGTTGTATATTTTCATAGTATTTAAATCTTTCGAGAACGGCAGCCCTAAATTCAGGAGTAAATGTAGATGTTTTTTTAGCTAACTCATCAGCAAATCGTATAGTAGCTTTGTTTGATCTTAACAGTTTCTCTCCAACAAACCTAATACCGTTAGAAGCACCTTTTCCTCCTAGCATGTATATTAAACCTGTAAATATGCCTAACACCTCTCCTAGCTGTGGATCTAATTCATATTGTTGGAATAGCTGACCCATCATAGATCCACCTAACAACATAAATTTATTTTGAACATCGGCTTCTCTCATAAATTTAGGTGTTTTAGATTTACTTATCATGACTTGAGCTTCAAAAGTTACTTCTTCTATTTGATTATCTAACTCTTTTATTTGTTTGTTTAAGTCAGGATTACCACCTTGTTCTCTAGATTTTTCAGTTAAAGCTCTTCTTTGTTTTTTTAATCTTGATCTTGTATCTATTAAAGCTGCAACTTCTGGTCTGCTACCTGCAAATAATTTACCTGCTTGCTCCATTTGCATACCTGCTTGAAGTCTACTAGACACGGTAATTCTGTTAATACCTATCCTTACTTTTTCTGCACCTTCAGCTAATGGCTTTGTTAAATTAGAAAATTTAAATACATCTGCAAGTATTAAAGGTGATGTTAAGGCTGTTGCTTCAAACGCTGTATCTTCTTTTATTCGTATAAACTCGGCTAAGAATGTATCAGTGGTTGCTTTTCTACCTTTGCTTTGCTGACCATCCACATAAGATTTAAATTCTTTATTTGTGCCTGTACCAAACATACCTTTTAGTCTCATAGCCATTTTACTTGGTACAACAAAATCTAATGCAACACCTATGCCTTGTGTTCCAACACCTGAATAGTAACCTGCTAAATATTGTGCTGTGGAAAATTGCATGTTCACATTTAATTGTTTAAATCTATCTTGTATTACACTAGCATATTCAGGTAGATATCTTTCAAAAAATTCGTTTCTCCATTCAGAATCTGTTACGCCACCTTGAATATCATCAACGCCTATCAAAGTTGAAAACACTTCTCCCCCAATATACGCACCCATTTGAAAAGGAAATTTAATTGCTTCTCTTCCTTTTCCTACTAGTTTAGCAAGATCACTACCCATAATATTCATTCTATTACCTAGACTTTTTTCTCTTAATATTATTGCAAGTCTTGTTCTTGGGTCTTTTACTCCTTGTGCTATAAGACCTTTATTTAACTGCCTAGCATAAAGTATTTGTGTCAACTTTGGATCAGCACCACCATCAACATACATCTCATAGTTACCCTTATCTAAAGTTGGATCTGGAGACTTCAACCATGTAGGTATTTTTACATCTCCTTCAAGACCTTCAGGTATAGCTATTTCTTTTGTTATAGCTTTTTCAAAGGGTATGTTTACGTTAAATCTTTCATCGGTAGTATCACCATATTGATTAGACACTTTGACGGCTTGAACTCTATCTGCAAACGCAAGCTTTTGATCAATAGACATAGATCTTTTTTCTTTGATAGTTCCCCCCGGAAGAGAGTAATACATACCATCTTTATCTTCAAAGCCTGTTGCTTGAGCTAAAAGTTCGTTATCATCATCATTTGACGTGTCAAAAAAATCTGCAGTTTTAAATATGGGAGTTACTAAATTCAAATCTTTAACTTCACGATTTCTAGCAATCGGAATCCTAACACCTCGTATTAGTGTGTTAACGTTAAAGATAGAATCTTTTTTACCTAGACTAAAATCTTCGTAAGTAAATTTTGTATCTTCTCTTGGTTCTAATGCAGGAAACGGACTAACTTTTTCTACATAAAAAGGATCATTTGGATCAGTTTGTACATAGCTATCTTCACCGAGTAACTCACCAACTTCACTGCCCATAGTCGCTTTGGAAGGATCTGCTTTATCTAATGAGTAATCTACGTTAGTATTTTCAGCCATTTATGCACCTTTACCCATATTCACATTAAACTCTTTTTCAAAATCTTCTTTGCTCATTATTTGATCTTCTGATTTTTGTTCAGTGTATCTTTCATATTGTCTAAACATTCTCTAAGCCGTATCAAGTGATATAGCTTTTTTGTTTACAACTTTTGGAATTTTTACATTGCCTATAATCATTTGATTTGCAACAGGTGCTGTTGTACCTCCACCTGTCATGTTGCCTTGTGACATGGGAGAACCAGACTCTTTGATAAAACTTGCAACTTGCAATCCATTTAATCTTGTCATGCTTGAATCCCCTGCTTCATTCAACAGTCTGTCTGTTGCTATAGCCACAAACATTTCTTTAGGACCACCATCAGCTATTGCTTGATTGTAAGTTATCAATCTATCTAACATAATCCCTGCTCTGTTGATGGCTTCGAGTTCAAGTCGTGGATCAGAAAGAAAATTAAAGTTAAAAGCACTTAGTATGTTTTGAACGTCTTGGTCAGATATAGTTCGACCACCTGTACCACCTTGTATGGCCGCAGCAAGTTGATAAGCAAGCATAAACTTGTGAAAGCTACGTCTAGCGTAAGCTTTGTATTCTTCAAGTCTATCAACACCATCAACTTTGTAAGCTTCAGTTCTATTCATATTTTGAATTATCTTATCTAAAGTTTGTTTGTTTTCCATACGAGCTTTAGATTCTGCTTCTTTATTGTAGTTTTTAGCAATTATATCAGGATCAGTACTGTCTACAACACTTCTAAATGAACCAACTCTTGTGTAAGCAGCGTTTTTAACTTTTGTAAAAAGATCTGCGTCAGTTTCATCAAGAATAGTTCCTGCACCAAATTGTTTGTCAGCTATATCTACACCAAGTGTGCTTCGTATAAATTCTTTACCTCTATTGAACAACTGTTGACCAACGTATAATCCACCCCTAAGAGTAATTATAAATTGACCTGCCGCAGCACCAAATGGATATATGTTTCCTCTTTCATCAAAATAAGTTTTTGCTAATGCAATTTGTTCTTCTTTTGCGTTTCTTCCTGTGGTTACTATTCCTCTTGCCGCTGTTTTAATATCTTGAACAGATTTCTTACTGCCTTTGTATCTTGCTCTCAAAGCTAAATTTCCATCTGCAAAATCAGGTGCAAGTTTAAGCATAAAGTTGTATGCTTTTGTAAAATCATTATCAGATTGAGCGGCCACAGCTAAAGCAACTTGTTGTAGTTTTGATCCTCCTGCTTTAAATCTAGCACTTTGATTCCAATTTGGGTGCATAAAAGCAAGTAGTAAATCTAAACCATTTTCCATTTTTGTTTTTCCACCCACACTTATGGGGTATGTGATTTGAAAAGCGTTAACTAATCCATTCAATCCTTTTTGATTACCAGTATAATCAAGAGTGTTGTCTTTCATAGGTCCTTTTAAAGTTGCCTGACCCATAATAAAGTTAGTGATATCTGTTTTTTCTTCTGTTGTTTTGGCTGTGTTGATAAGATAATCTACTGCCTTTTTATATTTATCGTCAAACTTCATTACTACGTTTGTGCCTAATTCCTCTCCTTCTGCTACGTTTTCTAATTTATCTGCCATATTTTTATTGGCTGTAATTTTTATGTTACCTAAACCTATAACATATTTATCGGGGTCACCGTTTTTAGCGTCTATAATTTGTTTGTTTAATTGTTCTGTATTTAGTAAGCCAAACGCACGTTGCACATAATCACCAAAAGATATTGAAGTAGTAGAACCTTTTTGACCTTCAACTCCTTCGTCTGTTAATTGAACTCTCATTCTAGATAAAGCAGGAAATTGATTAACAAATTGTTTAATATCTTTACCATAAGCCATGCCTATTGCAGGACTTCCTGTGTCAATTTCTCCTTCTGTTTTACCACCTTTAACTCGTGCTGTGTAAGCTTCTTGTACAGATGAAAGCAATCCCATAGCAAATTTATTTGTTGATTCTATTTTAAATAAATCTTTATGATTGTCATAAAACGTGTTTGCTCGTTGTAATCTAGCAAAGTTAGTTTCACTTTTAACATTTGGATTTACAGCAGGAAATTTTATTGGTGGTGTTTTACCGTCTTTAGAATTTAAAGAAACAAGATATCCACCGTTGGCTGCAGCTAAAACAGCTTTATTAGAACTTGATTTTGAACTTTCACTCATTACTTCTTTTTGTGAGCCATCTTTAGGATTTACTTCAATTTTTCTTATAACTCGTGAGGGGTAAGTATCGAACCCATTTTGTGCTATAAATTCGTCAATAAGCATACCTTCAGGAACTTCATTGTTAAAAGGTTGACCTGATCCGTCAATTCCTATAACATGATATTTCTTTTTTTCTGTTTTCTCTTTTGCTTCTTTAACTGTGTAAGTAACTTTGTTTTTTATGTCTAAGATAGCACCACTACTATCAACCTTAATATCTTTTTCTCCAACCTGTTTTAAACTAGTTTCAAAAAACATTCTATCTTCATCAGTCTTAAAAGCTAATTCAAATCTATCTTCTAATTCAGCCAAAGTTCCTCTGTGTGTTGTACCAAACATGGTCACTTCATATACAGGCACTGTTTTGAGTGGTGCTTCTTTTTTGGCAGGCTTGTAATCTTTTACGTTGTTGTAAATAGTTTTACCACTGCCTAATATAAGTTTATCGCCCAAATGAGTTGCTTCGTTTTTGGTTGAATCTGACCAACTTTTAGTGTTGTCATTCCACTTAATAAATTTACTTCCACGTTTTTCATCTTTTGGGTCTTTTGGGTCAGGTCTAGCATCAGTTATCTTACCTTCTTGTCTGTCTCCACTTCTAGTAAAAGATACTTCTTGGGTAATATACCTTTTGTTTTTAAAATTTTCTTTTTCTGCCGCTGCAAAAGTAGCCATGTCTACATAAGTTTTTCCTGAATCAGATACAATTTGATTTACTTTTGGTTTTTGTTTTCCATACATTAAGGTTTTAAGAATTTCGTCAGGTGGATAAGTTTCCTTACCATCTTTAAAAAGAGTTCCAATTTTAACATATCTGTTAGAAAGAGCAAAATCAACTTCAGCTAATCTTTTTACATAACTGTCATATTTTGAACCTGAAGTTTCTTCTGGAGGTGTCAAAACACCGTACTGAGCATACGTACCTCGTTTTGTTATATTGTATTGATCTTGACCTAAACGTTTACCAGATGTTTTGTCAAAATATATACCTTTAGGTTGATTTCTTAAAGCTTCATCTTTTGCAGCTTGATCTCTTTTTTTACTTGCAAAAGCTTCTGAAGCTAAAAAAGCACCCCACACCAACGGATGTACCATTTAAACTACCTCGTTTTCAACTTCTTCTTGCATAATACCCATGCCTTCGCCCATCATGGGTTCTTCTTGTTCTACAGGAACACCAATAAAAGATTCGTTTTGAATTTGTTGTTCTTGCATCATTTGATTTAAATTTTGTTCTTCAATGTTTATTTGTGCTGCTTCAGCCATTCTTTCTTCTTCGTTGGCTTGTTCAACCATTGCACCAAACAACTCTGGATTTCTTTGTTTCATAATACCAAAGAATGTATCATCACTAACAGAATCTGGTCGTTGACCTTCACTATCTCCTGCATAGAATATAGGTTTAAATCCTGCATCGTCTGCTACGCCTAAAAGATAAATAGATAAAGGTGGTTTAATTAACTCTGCCACGTCAGGTGTGTAGTATCCTTCCATAAAACCTTTGAAACCTATCTGTGTGACGATTTCTTCTATACTTATACCTGCAAGCATAAGTTTGATCATATCATTTTTTTTACTTCTTTTTTCTAAACCATCAATTATAAAGTCTACTGCTTCGTTAGGATCAGAATATACGGCAGGTTTTTCCCATGACCACTTTCTAGGAGTGTCTGTCAAAGAATGACCGGGGGGTCCTGATAAGGGCGTTATTTTATCTCTCATTATTTTGCACCTTCTATTTGACCTCTCTTTAAGTTAGCTAACTTTAAAGATTGTGCAGGTTGCATAATTGTTCTTTTAAGTCCTACTGTTGGGCGTACAACTTCACCTGAAGTGATTTCTCCCATTAGAAATTGTTTTACACCAGTTTTTTGCATGGCATCATCTATTCTTCCAGTGTTACCTCTGTACAATAAATTCTGACCTTGACTGAATGGATCGAAATCTGGCGTTGTTCCTATACTACGAACTTTACCTTTGTCTAAACTAATTCTATCTAGTTGTGGTGCTTGACCGTAGTTTGGAACTAATCTTTCTTTAATTGCTGCTTCTGCTACTCCTGATACAGCTTGTCTTACTCTTTCATTTTGACTAAATGTATCTATCGTTGATCCTAAAAAACTATCTTTTAATCCAGACTCCTCATACAAATATCTAGCACCCTTACCTAAAAGTTCTGCACCGTAAGTTGCTGCGATACCTCCCATAACTATTTTATAATCTATCATGTTACCTCTACTTAGTTGGTCTAAATATGTTATCTATTGTTTTTAAAATTAAGAAGTTTTCAAAATTACTATCATAAGCTTGTGCATTGTTTGATATTGCCGAAGATTGCATAGCTGCGTTATGGGCCCTATCTTCTCTATTCTCAGATATCTTCATACTCCACGATGCTTGATCTCGGTATAGTTGCCACAGATCGTTTAAAGCTTGTTGTTGCATACCTAACAATATAGAAGCATTTTGTCTGTTAACTTCATTTTGTGCGGCAGTATTTGCTGTATTTACATTTCTTCTCCACAAAGCATTTGATTGATCAATTTGATTTCTCATGTTTGCGTTGAATTGTTCTCTAGCATTGGCAGCACTCATGTTGTACATTGCTATTGCATCAGCTTCATTCACATTAAATTCAGCTAATCCTGATAATCTATTTTGTGTTGATGTTTCAATACTTGAACCTAGTTCTGCAAAAAATTCCTCTATTTCGTTTTGTGATTTTGCATTGAATTGTTTTGACGCATTTTCTTGGGCTGCATCAGTCAACAAAGATTGAGATTGAGATTGAAAATCTATAGTGCTTGATTGTTGTCTATTTGTTAAATTTTGTAAATCTAAAGATAGAAAAGCTTTTGCATTGTTTACTGCGGCCAACTGCCTGTTGTTTAAATTTGCAGTATCCATTGTTGCTACTACAGTTGCATTTTGTATTGCAACCTGTTGTTTATTCGTTAAGTTTTGTAATTGTAAAGTAGAATATTTATTTGCATCTTGAACTGCAATTGCTATGCCTGACTCCATCATGGCTTGTGTTATTGCTGCCGAAGCCATGCTAGATGCTCCAAGACCTCTTTGAGCCATTATTGCCGATACTTTACGCACAGCAGGGGATGCCCAAGCAGGCATCTCTGTTCCTTCGTCTATACTACGGTACAATTCACTTAGTTGATATTTTACTGTTCCTCTAGGATCTAATTCATCAACGGCTGCTACTGCAAGTGCTTCAGGAGACACAGTTCCTTGTTGAGCTTCGGTTACGGAGTCTGCAGATATTGTTCCTTGAGCAGCAGTTAGTGTAGGTAAATCACCTACTACAGTTGCATCGTAAGTTTTTGCATCAACTTTTTTTGGTGCTTCCACTTTAAATTGATCTAACGCTATAGGTCCTGCTGATTCAACTTTTTTTTCAGTTATTTTCTTTTCGTCATCAACTTTTAAAAGTTCATCCTGTTGTACCTCTTGGGGTGAAAACGGAATTTTTGTCTCTGGTGTAAGAGTTTTTTGTTGAGCCTGTTCAGACTTTTGCTCTATAACTTTCTGCTGATCTGATAAATCTGCCATCGGTTTTGTTTCCTGTACTGGTGGTTTCGCAGGCTCTGCCACCTGTTTGTATTTTAACGGTGCAGAATAATCTGCATCAGGGTTAAACCCTTTTCTTTTTGCGTAAGCTCGATAAGCTTGATCTGTGTAACTTATTGCTCCTGATGATGCCATTCCAAAGTAGGGGGAATAAGTAAATGCCTGCCCTGCAGGTCTACTTGTATCTATGTTTTTATATTCATCAGAATCGTAAAATCCTTTGTCTATCTTATACTTAGCAGGAGCATCTAAATCTGTAGGAGTATCCATTACCTATTTCCCATCAGTATCTTATCTAGCTTGTCCTCCAATCTTTTGAGTGCATCCATAAGATTGTGCATATCATCTTTCACATCATCCTTACGTGCATAATCTTCTCGTGTCTTGTTCAAGAGTATCTGTATGCGTTTGACCTCTTGGAACAT
>VMHT01004853.1_pt1 | contig 11505 bp, 10 predicted proteins | sample 4693611 | NCBI WGS metagenome assembly VMHT01 (sample SAMN12280063, study PRJNA550983) | marine metagenome | isolation source: seawater sampled from same location over 5 years 0.02-0.2 micron viral filtrate | place: USA: collected off the coast of southern California halfway between the port... ... | reverse complement strand
TTTCGAACCCTTTCGAACTTAGTAGTATTCTTTAGTATTCATTTAATTATTGTGAACATGTATTGAAATTCTTTTTAATTGTGTTTATATTCTTTTGTATTTTTTTGAACGCCCCCACACCCCATCTAGTGAAAGGAGTACATGGTACCTTTATAAAAAGTTAGCTCCGGCAGTTGTTTTTTTGAAAACCCTGGCTCCCACATATCACTCATACTTCCATAACGCGATGTCTTTTACCAGGTACATTTGTACCTTTTGGAAAAGTTAGGTCCGGCAGTATGAATTTTGAAATCCCAGGCCTCCCACAAATCACTCACTAATTAACAATTGTTGGTATCTTTACAGCATTTCTTTGTTTTGACGAACCAACGCACCTGGTTTGATGCGCCTGAACCGTCTTTTGCAAAAAATACTATCACATGTATGACATATTAAATAAGTTTTTATCATATCTACAATTTCCAGTGGTAATTTCTTGATCATATTTTCCATTTTGTTTTATTATAACAGATTGTTTTTTAAGAACTATAGCTAATACTAGATAATCGTGTCACGGTGATTTTTCGTTTTTGAATGATGCCTGACGAAACACTGGATACCTTCACATTGATATTCTGTCTCGAAAAGACACCAAACAATGATGAAAATGTAACAAAGGTCGTGTCATCCAAGTTTGCTCGAAGAGCTGTGTGCTTATATTCGATACCTTCACATTCAATACTAATATCCACTGTTCTTGCGAAATCAGTCAATTCCATCTCAACAGTAACAAGATAGGTGCCATCGGTTGTAGCGACAAGAACACCTGCTTCCCGCTCAACGCCCTGTCCTCCATCTTCCGTCACCGTTGGAAACAGCACCACTGTATCTCCCGCATTAAATTGCATCGGACTATCGATAACACTTTGATGAATGCCGAAGCCACATCGGCGATTTAAATATGCTTTATCAGATAGTTCACCAGTCCCCCAACGTGCCGGGTTTTCTGTCGATACCAATTCTCTTGTCGGATCTTGAACAATATACCCTTGGATATTCATTACATTACCATTATTATTTACAATATTACTAGTCTTTTCTTCCAATGTTGTTAATCTTGTTAGAATGTCCGTCAAATCTGTATTTTTGTCATCATCATTGGTATTTGTTGAAGTATAAGATACGCCTTCAAAGTTCATTTCTTTGATTTTATGTAGTTTTAATTTTTGTTTTTTAATTAATAAAATACATAAAAATTTTCAACCATGAACATAAAATTTAAAACAGATATCATTGCTATGCTTTTATTTTTAACATTATATCATGGGCGATTCAGTGAAGTTCTCATCTTCGCCATCCTCGTCCTCATGGCCATTCGCATTCGATTTGTTTGATGTAAACGATGGAGTAGGAATCAAACTCCCTATTATCATTGTCAGCAATGGCATATATACGTTTGTCACGTTACAATCGTGATTTCCGTACAATTGAGCCATACAAAACAACACTGCCAGTAAATTAAAAAATGCGAATACCACATATTGTAGAAATTCCGCATGTACGTTGAAACAACACGAGGTCCACTGCCGTGGCATATTTTTTTTTTAAATGTAGTTTTATTTAATTATTAATATTTTTTTATCTATGCTGTTAATTCATCTATAATGGATTGTAATGTATTGACTTGAGTTTGTAATGAAGTGATTTGTGTTAAAGCGTCTGTGTTTAATAGACTATAATTATTGACTAGTTCCAGAAAACTATTCAAATCGGTTTGACTACCGGCCAACATGGCATCAATGCGTGCCTTTTCAGTGTCGACTTGTGTCTGTAAATTAGCAACAGCTGTGCTTCGAGTGCTTTGCTCGGATGATATCGCGGCCGCCCTTGTATTTGTTTCGGCAGTCAATGCGGTCGTAAGAACTGTATCTGCATCTGTACGAGCTGTTTGTTCATCGCTTATTTTTGTTTCAAGTGACGCTTCTAGTGCCGTTCGTGCCGCCGCGTCGTCAATATGATGTTGGTCAGTAATGGCCTTATTGCTTGTGACGGTTGCCGACACTGTTGCCAGTGCTGTATTGTTCGATGCAATGTATGCATCCAAATTGGATTGAACTTGTTGAGAAGCCGCTGCCGACCCTGCATTACCCGCGGCGATTGAAGCATCAATGGTGTGTAATTTAGCGCAAACATCAGTAATATCGCCATCAGCTACGTTAACGAGGTGTAAAGCAGGGTGAATTTTAATGTATTGATTACCAGTGACCGTAACATCAACTTTTTCTGAAGTACATTCAATGTCAAACTTATCAGTTTTTGTTTCCTGGTCATAGAGATTAATTGAACTAACTTTGGAACTCATTATTCTTTTTTTTTTTGCTTTTTATATACTAGTGGAGATTTTAATTTAACATGTCGTCAATGTCTCAAATTTTGTCTTCAAATCATTTAAAGCTGTGGTCAAATTTAAAACGGCTGTTTGTAAGCTTGAAAATGTACTCAAGTCAGCGACTTCATCTTCTAAATTCAACAAATTCTGTTCAGATTGATATGTTTGAAACGTGTCATTTAATGTGTCATGCTTTGCCTCCAGTTCCGAAATACGATTTAGCAATATCTCACTTGGTGTATAATTAATAGAGTTGGTGATTACATTATCATCTTTTAACAATGTTATAGTTAATCTTCCAAAATTGTCATGTCCATTAGCATAGGTATTCATATTTGCAGCGGACGACGTATAACTACACATAGTCATCTGAGTGTTGACATTCGCATCAAAAACCATACTACTAATGACGTTAGCATCATTTTGATTTCCACTTGTTTCTTTACTGGACACCATATATTCTCGACCAGAGTTGGTGAGCATATATTGTGATACATAATTATTCTGATTATTTTGAAACTGATAAAAATTTTTCAGTTGTAATAAGAATTTGCCTTTTTTTGTAAAGACAAATGTAGCACCACTTCGTCTACATCCAACATTGATATCCTCATCTGAGGATGATTGTTTCACATAATTTGTAATGACACTCACACCTTGTACAGTGGAATCACCAAACGGCTCGATGGAATAGATCGAGGTTTGACCCTGGCTCCCTAGTAATCGTATTGCCTCTTGCTTTGTGATTAGTTCACTGTTGCTAAATGTTGTTTGATTGGATACAACTGGTACATTTACATTACAATAGTTTTGGAACATCGTGAGTACATCTGTCCCTGCCACACCAAAAGTTGATTGATTATATTGGATTTCAATGGCAGTTGTGTTTGCTATTCCTAATGTGATATTAGCGGGTATCTGGCCAGAAGTGTTATCAGTTCTCAAGTCGAGTCCACCATACTCACCAGAAATCTTCCCTGTATTCGATTGCCATTTAAATGTAATGTCATTCTCGACATGTTGTGAATTAGTGTATATATTTCGAAATATTTTATCAGATGATCCAAGATCAATTGTATTGTTTAAACTCGGAATTAAGCTACTTGTCGGTTCGATGTAAATATTATTTAATATCAAGGAACTATTGCCATTTTTTAATGAAACGAGGCCAGAATTGTTTGAGATTGTCAGTGATTTTGTACTGTCTGGATTTTTTATTGTAATGTTAGGATTCATATTTTGGTATACTACTTCTGACATAACTTCATTCGAAGTGCCGGCATGTCGTTCAATTGATGTATTTGTGTATTGTGTGTATGGCTTATTTATACCCGTTGTTATTTTTGTACAATATAATTCATTCCGGATTTTTGTATATTCACCTGAAAACACAACCGTTTCAACATTTGAATTGATGACCCGTATTATATCTGCCATCGATGATGACGGTGTATCCGTATAAGAAAAGCCCGTGTTTCCACTGTTTGTGACCAGCCCGGGGCTTTCAGTGACTGGGTTCGACGGAAGCCATTCAAAACTGTTGCCGTCATTGTTGTTGTTATCGCAATATGACTTTGTGACAAATTCTTGGTCATTGTTGATATCATCTTTATCTTTATTGCTTAATGCTGTACCTGTTAATATACTTCCCGAGTTGATATGATTAGTATTGATGACATTAAACGTTACCGTATCGGTTGTATTTAAAGTCTGATCGAATGGGTTGTCGCCGCTTCCACCATTGTTATTGTTGTTAGTTGATGTATATTTAAAAAATGGATTTCCCTCTTCGTCCATCGTTGTTGTTTTTTTTTTCGTTTTTTTTTACTGTTAAACAATTTATTTTACAGAACACTTTTTGCCAAGTACAATTTGAAAACTAAATCACAATAACAATTCTCAGGTAAACTAACTATGTTTCCATATTGATCGGTCAATTGTATATCTATCTGTTTAATGGAGATAGCCTTGGTATATTGGACAATATTTTGCGATGTTTCATTGTTTCGCCAACTGACATTGAAACCATATGGTATATAATTTGTTGGTATCACATCAATTCCAGGTATATTACCACCATTTTCTGGATGGTCAAGCATGTTGTTTAATGCAATGGTAGAACTTTCTACATATATTGGATCGGGGCCGGATAATTGCGTTGACGTTTGTGTATCGCCAGATAAAATCAAGTCATCCGTTACGCCAATGAGTGGCGCCATAGGTGATTTCATTAACAAGACACCAGTACCTGTAAAGGTCATTCGTTTCGTCGTCTCGTCGTACGAAACTGTAATACCTTCTGTTGACGCCGCTGTGATTGCTGCGGCCAGTTCTGTTGCATTGTATTGTCCTTCTGGCACTATAATTGTACTACCGTCTTGAAATTCTAATACATTTAAAGGACTATATACATTTGGAAACAATCGAGGGCAATTGAAGCGAATTAAAGAAATACCAACGACTTGTTCGGTGAAAATGTCATCGGGACATTGGAATTGAAAATTTGTATTTGATCCTCGTAGTTTATACTTACTATTCACACGTAGTAATTTGGTTTCGATATCTTCGTTAAAATTCATTTTTTTTTAATATAATTTGTTTTATTTTTTTTTATAATATATGTACATTTTTTTAAATTTCAATTGTCGCGTTTGATACGAACACTCGAACAAGTGTGGTATAACATAAGAAGAACGATACATTCAGAGGAGTGGTAGGTTTGTCGGCATATGTGGCGTTAAATGCGAGGGATCGACTATTACTCAATGGTATACCACTGAGCGATTGGACATAAGTACGTTCTAAATCACATGCTACGACGTTTTGACTCACTTCGATTTTCTTTTCGTCGTCAGTTCGTTTCACATAGCCTTCATAGGTAAGGAAAGGACCAACACCTGCTGTGTACCGTTTGAACGCTCTAAGTGTATGACTAAATGCTTCTGGCGCGAGTATTTCGGGCGTTTCACCAGTGACTTGGGAGTTTGGCCAGTAAAGACTCCCGGCTTGAAATTGATATGAAGTTAAACCAGATGTGCTTGTAATTGGTGTACTTTTCATGGGGTCTTCTGCATATGTCGTTAAGTCGGTCGAACCATCTGCTTTAAATCCACGTGTATCGGTTGTTTTGATAAATGTCATTAGGCCTCTGCTTACTGCTTTGCGACATTCGATGTTCAATTGAGTATTAGCTCGTGAGTTCAGGCTGTTATGGTACGTATTAAAGACAACTTCCATGCCACCGCTACTGGCTTGTGCATTTAATTGTCTCAAACACGAATCAGTGATTTGATAACTGTCCACGGAGATGTGGCAATTTACAATGGTGTAATCAGGTGTTTTTGTTGGTGCCAGGGTTCCTTCACATTTCACCGCAAGAGCATCACTGCCCGGTGCCAGTTCAATTTCAATACGAAGACCGGACATGAGTGCACTCGGCAATAAGTGCTCATAGGTGAAGAGACCGGAGATCAAGGACATTGGGATTGCGAATCTCACAATAGTTGCACCGTCTGCGGGGATATGCCGGTTGTATCCGGCAGCTTGCCCAACGCTCCGGAACCATTCTGTAGGTTTTGTATAATGCATGACAGTGTGTGCTAATTGATTCAGCTTCTCGACCCTCTCCACCACTTGACCGCTCCGTGTTAGGACAGTTATTCTCTGAATCAAATTAGCGGCAGTCCCCGAACCAAAAGTACACTGTTTATTTGTACCAGAGCCTCCAAAATCTGGGCAAGACACATCCAAGACTAAAAAAGAGTCGCCACCATATATGTATGATGCACCTGTATTTAGAATAGCGACCATAGTACTACCGGGTGTATATGCCCGACGTGTAAAAAATTGTTTGACATTTGTGCGTGATGTAACGACACTGAGATCTGGCGACAATGAGTAGCTCAAGCCGTTGATACTCAATATGCCAGCTTTTGCCGCTGAATTTTCTTGTGGTTGTTTGTTTTGTTCCATAATTTTTTGTTAAAGTTGTTTTTTATTTATTAATAAATGTTTTTTTTTTTTAATAATTAAGATAGAAAATAATTTTCTAATATATGGATGACATAGCAGATAATTTACTGTAATTTTTATGTTTTTTAAAACTCCTTTCACTTGCGGAATGTAATCCGAATTGAGAGGCAATCATGTTATATGTTTGATTTGTTTGTGATAATCTTTTAATTTCTTTATCTGATGTCAATGTGCTAATATGCATGGCACGAATACAACTATCATAATCATTTTGCATTTGGTCAGTGACGCTAGTGTAGTCACCCAACTCTTCACGATCTTTGTTCATGTTTGTATCAAAGGCAACTAGAGGCAGTTTCTTTTTCTGGTCGGAAGTAGGCTCTTCATTTGTGAATGGTGCCACGCCGCGGTTTTTTGCTTCTAGTTCGGATTTTCTCAATCGCTCTTCAAGCTTCTCCAAGTCGACGCCATTGCCTTCTTCTTCTTCTTTTTTATCGTCCTCTTTGCCGTAATCTTTCGGGACGAGGTCATAATTTTCTTTATTTATAAATTGTTTTTGTTTTAACATTTTATAATAATTTTTTACTTTTTTTTTATTAATAATATTTTATTTTAATTGACGATAGTACTCGAGGTTAACGATCTGATCTAAGTTCTTTCTAAATCGTTTTTCCCAAGGCATTCGCATATATATAGATAGGAAGCTATATTGTTCGGACGTGCAGTCGTCAATTAGCTGTAAAAAGGACTTTTTATGCATTTGAGGAGGGGCAAGCTGATCAGATATCGTTTCTGCTTCCGTTCTGCTACAAGCAAAAAAGTATAGAGCAGATGCCTGTAATCGACATATACGAGGGACTTTAGTAAAGTGCTGACTACATAAAATAGTTGTACATGCATAATGTCGACTTGCGATAAAACATTTAATAAATATTGGCTCCTTCATCAAATCGCTATCGCTAATACAATCATCAAATATAACGCATATCTGATCTGCACGGTGTGTTCCTAGGTTTTTCACTTGTTTCTTTTGATATTCATAAATTTTTTCCAAGGCCTTAGGAGCTTCTTTTAAATTTGTTACAATACATTCTTTTGGTAATTTCAATGCCTTTTGAATACTATCTGTGTCGCCAGTCGGTGATACTAAAAAGATATGTTTGAAACTTTTATTACCGCCATAAAAACGGTCATCACACACGAGGTTCTGAACTAATACACTTTTTCCTGAACCAGATACACCAACGGCAAGAATACTTGATCCGAGCTTTGGTATTATGCCTTTTTCTACAGATGGTGGCTGCTTTATTAGATCCTTGTCGGATTTAGGAGGCTTTATTTTGTACATAATTTGTTTAATATTTTTGAAAATATAAACTGTTTTTATTTTTATTTTTATGAATATGTTTTTTAATATCCGTAACAAGGAAGTTGACCGACAGTCATTTCTTTATATATTTGATATGGTTGACTAAAATCAGGGCCACGTGATGTTTCTCGTAATAGCGGCTCTCTGAATTTCGATTCATATGGTCTAAATTTCATATAATTTACCATGGCGCTTGGTGTAGTCTGCGTGATATCTTTTTGAAAGGTTGGTGCCAGATTTTCTACTTGAACAAAGTCATTTACAATGGTAGTTTTATATTTACAGTCTGGATGTACATTGTTGCCACCAGTATAGGATAAACTCCCGTAACTATTTACAGCCGCGGCAATATTTTTGGCACGGAACATGATTTCGCCCATGGCTGGTTCAATAGGGTACGGTGCGACAAATTGTGGGATTCGGATACGACCCATACAATTGGTATTGTCGTGGTCAGGGTGCCGTGGATCGAACAACGGATTGCTAAATCGAATTGCCTCATTCAAGCGGTTATCTAGAAACAGACTGTTGTTTGTGCCTAGATCACCATTTGGTGCAATATAATGCCATAAGTCGGCTTTGACAATGTCGGCGACGGAGATTTTTTGATCTTCTGACCCAGTTTTTTCTCCAGGCAAGATTTCTCGTGGCCTGAATGATTTGTCTTGGTTATCCGGCGCTTTTAACTTTTGTATCTGACTATCATTTTTATCATCGCGATCAGCATAGCCTAGTTTATATTTGAAATTTTTAAACTTTTGTTGAAATTGTTTAATATTGGTTTTATCTGGATTGTTTACATAATTCATTATCTGGTCTTCAATTTTATCGTCGGTCAACGAATTTACCCACGGTGTGAAATATTGTTTTTCAAATGCACTCATAACTTCAGGACTTCCTCGAATATTATTCCTATACATGATATCACGAAATGCTGGTCGATAGCGATCTGCATCGATGGTCTTTGCTCTTTGACGCGGTGGTGTGAAGAGTGTTCCATCTTTAATATCGCTAGCTAAATCGACCGGGGCATATCCTTTCGGTATCTTTTGTTTTTTTTGTACATATTCGCTCATTTTTAGTATTAATGTTTTTTGTTTTTTAATTTAAATATATATTATTTTTTTTTTTCACATTTATATAGGATAAGGGCTTTGATTATGTCGTAAATAATTAATGACGTCCCTTTGAATGAGATCGACTTGGTTACCTGGCTGGAGACCTGTACTAAAGACATCAGTAACAACTGGATTTGTCGTCTGTTCGGTTGTTTGAGATGCGACTTTATTGATATGCTGTTGTTGATTGACGACCTTTTTGCCTTGCATCTGCTGTATCATAGCCGGTCCAGCATGCTGAATAAATGACTTTGCAACTTCCGTGGTATCGATCATGTCTTTGGATTCGTTTGCATAATTAAAAAAAGCAGTGCTCAATCCAGGATTCATTCCTGTTAAATAAGACAGAGCAGACGGTCCAAACATTTGTAATAATCGCTGGATTTCATTCATGCTTTGTGTATATAAATTAAACGGTGGCTCTGCGCCTGGGACGCTTTTGCTTTCATTGATAGTGACATCCGGCGGTGGCGTTGGTTGTTTTGTTTCTTCTTCCATATTTTCAGTATTTTCAGTATTTTCTTTATTTTCATTATATATATTTTCTTCAGACGACGGTGATCCAGCAAAGAAATTATATATTTTTCCAACCGTTGGCTGCTCCGTAGTTGGTAATAGATCCTCCTCTGGTGAGATATCGATGTCAGTCGAATCTTCTTCGTTTACATCTGTGCCAAATGAACCGAAATGAGGATCAGCCTTTAACTCGGATTGTTCTTTCACATGTTTTTTAACTGTTTTGCCAGTGTCAATGACGTTATCAACACTTTGTTGCACTGCTTTATTTGCGACGCTGCCTGCTAGCATTGTTCCAGCAACGCCTGCTACACCTGCTGCGACCTCTGCTGGCTTTCCGACAACCTCAGCGATAGCATGTGAAACGTCGCCAGCGAAATTTGTGGCAGTGTTAACACCATTTTCAATTGTTTTTTTGTAATCAGTGGTCTTTTCGTCATTGTTGTGGATATCGATGAATTGTGCCGCTTCTGTACTATCTACATTATTCGTGGCGTTGTTTTGATCATTTTTGATTGCCGATTCTAATCCATTTGTTACCCATTTTGATATCGTCTTATCATTGATTTCTTTTTTAATCGATAGTGTTTTCGATGTTTTGGTTTGATTGTTCAATAACTCCTCTGGATTTTCTGTCATTTTGACTACTGAGTTGTTTGTATAATTGATAATTTCTTTCAATGTGTTGTCCTTATCTGTAATTGTTTTGTTTTTTTTAATGTCTTTTTTCAATGCTGCGACTGCCTCTTCTACTGTTATTTTTGGTCGACTAAGAGTGTTGCCGAGTCGGGCACTATACTCTTGTATCATTGGGTCTTGTTTATTCACTTCGTTTGATTCATCCATTTGTGTTGATACGACAGATGGTTTCTCGGGTGACTTTTCGCCTTTTCGTTTGTCCTCTGCTTGGAATTCGTATTGCATGCGTGTTAACATCTCTTCACGTGGTATTTCTTTCAATTCTTTTGTACTTGTTTCCATCGCGTTTCCCATAGTCGAAGGTAATTCTTGATATGGATTTTTAATTTGTTTTTTTTTAGTAGACTGTGCATACTTTATGATTTGATCCACATAATGTATTAGGCCGTCTTTTAAACTCGAAAGCAAGCTCATGCCGCCGTTCTTTGCTGTGTCACGTACCGTTTCGAGATAAGTGTCAACTACGTCCTTTAATTCAAATCCATATGCTTTTGTCAATTCTTCTAAGTTTAATATTTGTTTATTCATTGCTTCGTTTGCATTATAGACAGGTCCTGCCATGGTTTTGGTCGCTTTGTACGCGTATCGTCCTAATGACTTTCCTGCCCAGTCTAAAACATCTTTATCAAAGAATTCAGAAGCAACCATATCGGACATGAACGGTGTTAACATCTCTGCAAGAACGCTTCCAGTTTCACGTGCCCGTTTGGTTGCTTGTTGTATACCAAATTCTTCTGAATATAATAAAAAGGAAGCTTCTCTTGGTGTTATACTGCTATTAAATTCTTTTAAAGTGCGTGGATCTGTGATCGTTTCATAATCTGTGTTTCGTTCCGTTATTGCGGTAAGGTATTGATGATATTTAATATAGTCATCTATATCATCGTTATATCGAGATGCTTCATATGAACTTTTTATATCTGGAAATCGCATTTTTGGTTGTTCTTTTGGTTGTTCTTTTGGTTTCAACATTCCGGCGGATCCAGCAATAGCGGCAGTAAGTGCCGCTCCGGCTGCTAAGGCTGTTGCTTTTTTTGGATGATTTTCACGTAATCTTTTAGCGCTTCTTAATAATGCGCCAGCGGTTCCTTGATACATCCGATTTATAAATGACTGGTCACCGTCATCTAGAAGGTCATTACCAAGCGGGTTGTTATTTGGATTATTCATGTTGTTGTTTATATTATTAGGAATAAAATCATCATTTGGTATGTCATCACCGCCACCTCCGAAACCACTCTGGATTGATGCGCCAATTAAGGCTGGTGCGATATAATTTTGTTCGATTTCTTCGTAAATTTCTTCATCATGAATTTCATTTCGGTGACCTTCAGTCTTTTCTTCTTCTTCGATGATCGGTTCAACTTTCTTTTCTTCTTCGATCGGTTCAACTTTCTTTTCTTCTTCGATCGGTTCAACTTTCTTTTCTTCTTCGATCGGTTCAACTTTCTTTTCTTCTTCGA
>VMHT01054681.1_pt1 | contig 11507 bp, 11 predicted proteins | sample 4693611 | NCBI WGS metagenome assembly VMHT01 (sample SAMN12280063, study PRJNA550983) | marine metagenome | isolation source: seawater sampled from same location over 5 years 0.02-0.2 micron viral filtrate | place: USA: collected off the coast of southern California halfway between the port... ... | reverse complement strand
TCTAAATAAATTAATAACTCTAAATCAGCATCTTTTAAATTATAGGTTTTGCAGGCCCATTTTCTAACAAGCCTATAGTATTTAAGTAAATTTAATTGTTTTAAGTCTTTTGAGGTTAATCTCATTCAACTAATACTATGTCGCCAATGTTTATAACGTGGAACAATTCATCTTGCCATTCTATTCCGTGACCAGCGTGCTTGTCATATCTAACTATATCGCCTTTTTTCACGTGCTCCACTTTATCGCCAACACTTATAATTTTCGCCTTTAAGTACCTAATGTCCTTATTTTGTTTTTCAGTTAATTCTAAACCTCCAACTTTTTTTGGCGCTTCTTTTATTTTTTCAATAATTATAAAGTAATTAATTGCTTTCATGTCTTACGTTTGAAATTATACAATCAGTAGACATTATAGTTGTTGCAACACTTACTGCATTTTTTAAAGCAGATTTAGTAACTAACACTGGATCAATAATACCCGCGCTTATCATATGCTTATAACAACCACAAGTTGCATCAACCCCAGTTCCTTCCCATTCTCTATCAACCTCTTCGGGTCTAGATTCAACAAAATCTTTAGGGGTTACAATATGCGCCATTCCTGCGTTACTTAATATAGTATAATAAGGATGCTGAATAGCATCGAGTAATAACGCATAACCATCATCTAAAGCTTCAATCTTTTGGGCGGCATTTAATAAAGCAACACCACCGCCTGGTATAATACCTTCAGCTACTGCTGCTTTAGTGGCGTGCAAAGCGTCTTCTACTCTATCTTTCTTTTCTTTATGCTCTACCTTTGAATTAGCTCCAACATGTATAATACCAACTTTACCCGTTAGCATTGATAATCTTTGTTCAAGCTTCTTTTTAATATAGCCATTTTTTTCTTTTTTAACTTTTCGTTTTACTTCTGCAATACGCTCAGTTAAATTTTCGGTAACTTCACTAATTTGTAGTGTTGTTGTTTTACTATCTGTAACAGCCTTAACCGCTTCTCCTAATGCTGATATATCTATTAAATCTAAATCATCACCTAGGGCTTCATTAATAACTTTAGCGCCTGTTAATATAGCTAAGTCTTGTGTAGCGTCTTCTTTAGTGGGGCCAAACCCTGGAAGATCTACTATATTTACTTTAATATTTCCTTTTACTTTGTTAGCTAACAATGTTGCAAACGGTTGTTGTTCAACTGTACCAACTATTAAAAGTTCTCTTTTAGTTTTTACAACATGCTCTAATATATTTTGTATGCGTCTTACATTTGGAATGGGTGACGATACAATTAATATTAATGGATTGTCTAATGTTGTTATACCTTTTTCTTTGTCAGTTAACAAGTGGCTGGATTTTAAACCAGATTCAAATTGAGTTCCTTCAACAAATTCTACATACGTATCATCTGTCTCAGAGTCTTCCATTAAAACGATTCCATTTTTTCCAACTTTCTTAAAAGCTTCTCCAATTTTTTCTCCAAGCGCAACATCATTGTTACATGAAATGTAAGCCACTTGTTCAAGCATTTTATCCTCAGCCGGTATACTGGTTTTATCAAGATATACCAAAATTTCTTCAAGGCATGTATAAATGCTATCTTTAATGTCTCTAATCTTTTCTTCACCTGAATAATTATTTATGTTATCTAATAAAGCATAGGCAAGGACGGTAGCTGTGGTAGTACCGTCTCCTGCTTCGCTTACTGTTTTTTGGGCTGCCTCTTTTATTAATGTGGCTCCTATGTTTTCGACCGGGTCTCTTAAGACTACGCTTTCCGCAACGGTTACACCATCTTTTGTTATCACCGGTCGACCCATAGCGTCCTCATATATAACGCACTTTCCGGACGCCCCTAGAGTACTTCTTACTGCTTCGGTTAACTGTGCAACACCCGCCATTATTTTATCTCGGGCATTACTGCCGAAATCCAAATCTTTTACGATTTGACTTGGTAGATTGAATTCCATTTAATTTAATTTATTTATTACTATTTAAAAGTTTTAACAACTTTTGGCCCAGATATATAATCTAATTTTTTTTGGTAATGTTCGATACTTCCGTCTATAGCAGCCTCAGCTCCTTTAATGGTTTCTCTTCTGGTTACATCATGCCAAGAATCATCATCTTCTATATGCTTGATTTCTGTTTGGTAAAATCCATTTGGTAATTGAACAATACGCCAATTTTTCTTATCAGCTGCATGCTCCCAGGTTTCTTTGGATTTTTCGGATATTTGTGGTTGACTACTCCACGAACTAGTCTGGTAAAATAGTGTCATTTTGGTTTTGGTTTTAATTATTATTTATGGTTATATAATTACCTAATTTTTAAGTAACTTAATTTCTTCTTGTAATTCCTGTATGGCTTTTACTAAGACTGGTACAATTTTACTATAGTCTGCTTGTTGCAATTCATTTTCTCCATCTTCAGCTATAGCGTCTTTTTCTCCAGTAACAGCATTTGGTATAACTTCTGCTAGCTCATGAGCAAAACACCCATAATCTCTGGTGTCCATATACTTCCATTTAAAATCGTATACTGGAATTTGCTCTATTAATTCTAAAGCATTAAAATCTTTTTTATCTGTTTTTAATCTATAATCAGAACTAGTATTATATGTAGTACCTGAATTAGTAGTTAATATAGATCCTCTTATACTGCCGGTTGTTCCATACCTTTGGAACACCATCATATATCTACCGTTGGTAGCATCAAACGCATTTTGTAATTTTATAACAGGGTTTGCCGTGCTTAATGTGGGCGCATTTACCGTATCTTGTACATTAAGAAATGGCCTATTACTACCACCACTGGCAGTAAGTGAATCTCCCCATAAATCTATATAACCTACTTGATTACCTGTATTGCCACCTATTTTAATATCGTTTATACCGCTCGATGGAGAGCCATTAGCCCGCATCCAAGTATATTGTGCAGTTTTAAAGGACATATACTCACCACTAGTTGTATTTGTAGAAACATATTCTATACCTCCAGTATATCTATTATAGCTGTTTGCCATATTATTAGCTCTACCCAATCTTATAGTTGTAGTAATAGCGCTTGTCGCTGTACTGTCGGTTACAAAATCTGCTACTATACCATATACACTGCTAGTAGTACCTGTGGAGTTACTATTTTTAAATACAATATTACCTTCTGTTGCGCCAGACCAAGGTAAGTTAAAATTACCTATTAAAGATAATTTGGTTACCGAAGTATCTGAGCCTGTTATATATGTCTTTGGTGAAGTGCCGCCTAGAGCTCCCCATGATAATTGCTTTTCATTACCTATATCTAAATCATTAGTTATTTCAACATCACCATTGTAAGTAATATCTACAATTTTGTTACCGTCAGTATACCATTCTAATCCACCACCTAATCCTGATATATAGTTAGATGTTCCTGTATTAAAATACATATTGCTGCCACAAAGTATGTTACCAACAACGTGTAACTTTTGTTGAGGTGTGGTAGTGCCTATGCCACAATTATCTCCATTAGATCCATTTAATATGATATCGCCATCTCTTTGTAATTGTATTTCAGCCCCACCGGTTTGTGCTCTAGATATATAAAAAGGTGCACTACCCGCAGTACCTTGAAAGTGCATATTTACATTATCTTGATTACCTGTACCTACTGCGCTAAATCTTAGCCCAGATGTATTATTACTAGAATCTTCTATTTCTATTTGAGCACCTGGGTTTGTTGTGCCAATACCAATTCGACCAGTACTTTGGTCTATAAAAAATTGATCAGTATTAGCCGTAAAATCCCCCGTTAACGCTGTGGAATTTAAAAGTTTTGGCATTATATTATATTGCTATTAAAATTGCTTCGTAAGAGCCATTCGCGATGGTTCCGTTAAATGATATTGTTAAAGCACTTCCAGATCTTGTTATTGTTGGAATTACTGTTTCGCCGGCAGAACTGATAACTTCACATTGTACATCTTTTGCATCTGATTTACCTAAATCTGTACTTGTGTTAATTGACCATGAAGTTGCTCCGCCCGATGTTCCATTTGCAGTTACCGCTCCTGAACTCGCGCCTAATGCGTATCTTTTACCATTTGATGCTGTAGAGCCTGGATCGCTGTTTGTTACTGTAAATACACCATTAGATACTGAAACGCTTATACCTGTTCCAGCTATAACACGCGCCGCACCGTTTGCTGCTGCTGTTGCATTATTTATTCCGATATCTACACTACCGCTTGTTCCACCACCATTTATAGGTGATGAAGTTGTTACCTCTGTTATATCACCTTGTGGTATTGTTGGAAAAGATTGTAATCCACCTTCACCATCAACGTATTCAGAGGAATCACCTTGCCATTCAAGATCAATAACTCCGCTACTTGTTACAGGAGAGTTAGCTACATCTAGAGCATCTGTATTGTCTATACTTAATCCTACACTTGTTACAGTACCGTTGTTATCAGCCGCAATGTCCGCTACACCGTTATTATAAGAAACTGTTACTCCAGTTCCACCTGTAACTGTAATGATACCTTTATTTTGTGGAGATGAATCTTCACCTGAAACTGTTGCCGTACCATTTGAATATGATACATCTATTCCCGCTCCTGCATTTACATTACCTTCACCAATTGTACTAAGTGTAGCTTCTGTAACATTTTTGTTAACTTCTGTCCAATTTGCTTCAGCAGTTGGATTATCTTGTAAAGCTATAATTAAATCACCTATGGCCAATGGTGTAGACCAGTATGTTCCGCCTGCGCCGCTACCAGCTGTTGTTACAACATATGTGTAACCTTGCAAGACTGATGCGCCTGATGGTGGATCTGTGCTTGCGTCATACCCGCCAGCATAAACTAATTGACCTGTTAATAGCCCTTCAACATAACCTTTAGTAGTTAGTGTTGTAGAACCATCAGATCCTGCTGTTGCAGCTGATGTCGCTTTATTTTTTACAGCTAATGAATCTAAATCACTTACACCGGTAACATCTAAATCTCCAGAAACATCTAAATCAGTTGTAACTGTTAAATTGTTAGCTATCGTGACATCATTAGGTAATCCTATTGTTAATGTTCCACTAGATTCACTTACTGTAATTTCACTAGCTGTTCCGCTAAAAGTAGCTGTATCTTCTGAGGATATATTTGTAGTATTAGTACCGTCTGATAAAACCCAGTAGTTATAATTATCCGTTGACGGGAATGTTGCTAAATTACCAGCACCATCTATATATTGTGATGAGCTACCTGCTAGTGTAACTCCAATTGTTCCCGAAGATGTGATAGGTTGACCGCTTACAGTAAACGCATTTCCCGCGTGTGTATAACCTACAGATGTTACTGTACCTGATTTATAATCTGCTAAAGTACCATCCCCTAAAACAACCTCTGATGAATCACCTTGCCATTCTAAATCTATAGTCCCAGAACTTGTTACTGGATTATCTCCGCCAACATCTAAAGCTGTAGTATTGTCTATAGTTAATTCTACACTTGTGACTGTACCAGTGTTACTTGTTTTACTATTAAAAGCATTCCAATCCGCACTACTTAAATAACCAGGCTGATTTGTCGAAGCTTGGTCAATTCCAATTAATACATCTTTTGTCCCGCTTAATGTTATTGGATTAGTACCTGTAGCTTTGCTTATGGTTTCAACACCACCTCCTACTGCTTCCCATGTAGCATTTGTGCTACTGGCTACTGTACATACTTTTAATACATCATCAGATGTGTTAAAATAGAGCTGGCCTAAAACACCTGCCGCGGGATCCGTGCCGAGGTTTTGTATTGCTGCTCCTAATATTTCGTTGTCATTAAAATTGACACTACTTAAAAAATTTATTGCCATTGTTTGTTAGTTTAAAAATGCTTGTCCTGAAAATGCTGCAGAAAAAGTAAGTGTTATTTGTGTTGCTGAATTATAAGATACAGTACCCTGCACAACCGAGTTGGCAGAATCCACTACAGTAACTGAAGGAAATTTCTTTAATCCGTGATCTATTGTCCATGTTGTTGCTGGTATTGATTGTGTATAAATTAATGTTTTGTCCTGGGCATTTAAAGGATCTAATCCTAGCCCATAGAAGTTATCATTTTCAATAACTCCGCTGCTTGACACATGTTCAAGTGTCAATTCATATAAAGTACTTATACCTGAATATGCAAATGGTTGCACATCTTTAAGTATATAAGTACCAAATGATCCTAAATCTTTTCTATTAAATAATGAAACCTCATTATCTACCTTTGAATGCTTAGGATTTTGAGGATCGTCTGATAATAAGTATTCTAAATACGGTAACGAATCCGTATTATTTACCATTAATGTATTTACTATTATAGATGTTATTGAATCAAACGGAACAAAATCTCCTCCTCCGCCATCAAATAGTATAGACGACTTTTTAATTTCATTAAAATTAGTTGTAAACTTCCAACTATTAGTTTTTAAATAAGCTTCTATTGTTAAAGCATTAACGTCCTGTACTTTAAAATTTTTGGTAGCCTGCGATCCCGCAACATCTGTTCCTAACAGTAAATCTTTGCCGTCGGGCATTACTACACCGTACGAGGATATTCTTGCCATTGTATTATTTTTTAATTATTGTACCGACTTTTTCCGCTCCTCTTGAACCAAAATAAGCTACATATACAGTTGTTGTTAGGGTTTTAAGTAAACTAATCCATTCTTGCTCTACTGCAAAATCTATATAGTTATGACTATCAACCCATATAAATGATATAGTCATTATAGTTAGGAATATTAAACTCATTGGCCTTGTGTTTTTACTAAGCCATGAATCTGATTTCATATCCGCTTTCCATCTTGAACTTACTTCTTGCGCTTCAATCATATCATGCTCAAGCAGTTTGTAAGCCATCTCTTTATCTACTTCGGGTAATTTATCGTCTTTATCTATTAAAGCTTTAACTACACCCAATAAACCTTTATCAGGTAAAACTTCTGCTAAGGAATCTATTACTCCAGATTTCCCTAGCAAAAATTGTCCTACCTTGGTTTCTTTAAATTTTTTCTTTGGCATAAAATTTTATTTACTATGGGGACTGACAGGTTAAACAACTATTAAAAGGTTGCGATCCTGTTGATCCTTCATCTATATAATATGTTACACTAGCAAATGTAATACCTGTTATTTGTACACATACTGGGTTAGTACATTGACTACTAGAAGTTGATGCATTTACAACTTGACCAGCTGAAAGATTAGTAAACGGAATTGTAAGTAAGTTACCATCACATCCAACTGTATTAGATACTACTATTGGTGCTCCTGTTGCACATACAACCGCTGAGTAGTTTGCTTCAGGCTGAGGACCAGGTCCTGAACCACATCCTATTATATCTCCACTATACCATCCATTTGCTACAGGTGTTGTTAAATTAGAATCCTGGAAATAGCCTGGCGCTGTTTCCCAAGTAGTTCCTGTAGCTATATACACATTTCTTGATACGGGTGATCCACAACATAGATCATCTGCGCTTATGTTAGAATAACATAATGATATTTGCGTGCTATCTGGCGGACACGTTGGGCATGCTGCTGAGCTGCCTAATGTTCCGTTATTTTGTTGTTTGTATGGTCCTGCCATTATTTGTTGTTTATTATGTTAGTCTTACCTTCACTACTCCAGCTGTATGATATAAAGCGCCTACCGGTATACCTGCTGCTGCAGCTGCCGTATCGTTTGCAAAATCAAAGTTTACTAAATCTGGCATTATAACTCTAGACCCAGCAACACCACTTGCGGCATTACCTGTATCTTTTGATATTATTAAACCATCGTTTCCTCCACCATTTGCTGAACCAGCGCCTATTATTACAGCGGGCTCACCTAATCCTAAATTTCCGTTTGGAGTATAATTGGGAGTGCCTTCGTTTCGTATACCAATAATCATTACATCATTGATATTATCTCCGCCGGCTCTTGGAAAATCTCCAGTGTTTATAGCTAGGTTACTACCAAAAGTATATATGTTTGTTTCTGAATCCTCAGCATCAATTTCTATTTGATTACCTAAAACGTATATATTATCACCAGATCCTATAACATCATTGCTATATCCTAATACAAATGTATTTTGTCCTGTTTTATTACCATCACCCACTGTGTTTTGACCACCTGCTACAAAAGAAGCGTAAGTATTAGTAAGCGTATTATCTAATCCTAAAACTTGTGATCTTATTCCATCAGCTTCTCCAGTAAGTCCTGAAGCGTTAATGACATTGCTTTTCCCAACAGCTAATGAGTTTTTAGCATCTGTTAATAAATTGCCTTGTCCTATAGCAGCTGAATGATCAGATCCTGCTCCAGTGGCGGTTTTTGTTAATTGGTTACCTTTACCAACAGCTAATGAATGGTCAGAGCCACTTACAATATCGTTGTCTCCAGACCCAATAACCATAGATGTATTGTCTAATACTACACCGCTAGGATTAGGAGATATACATATACCACCTCCTATTACATTTATTCTACCATTGAATTTAGATTCGCCGCCAACACCAAGTTTATCTGATGAATTTACATTTATTGCAGACGGGTTAACCACAATTTGGCCTCCATTATATCCTGGTGAATCAACTTCAAGTTTACCTTGTTGGTTGAAAGTAAGGTTAGAGACATTGGTTAAAGCACCATTGTATAGGTTAATAGCAGCGGCACGTGTAAAAGGTCTATTAGGGAAATTTGGATCAGTACTACTTGAACCCATCTCAGGAACAAAACCTCCATATATAGCGCCGACACCCGGAATTGGGCCGCCAGTTGGGTTTAGCATTGCACCTAATTCTTTAGCTGCGGTACCATTGATCCATGCTGGTATTTTGCCAGTGTCTATAAATACTGTTTCAATTGCAGGTGATGGAAGATCAATCCATTCTGTTTCTTCTGATCCAGTTGAAGATAAAACTTGGGCTACATCCCCAGAATCGTCATTTGAATCGTACAAAGCGCCATTAAGAATTATGTTATTAAGCTCAAAACCTTGAGATGTAATAAATTTACTGTTATTTGAGTCCCATGTTATTGCGCTATCTCCTAAAACTCTTGTATTTGTCCAAATTGCTAGAGTAGCTGCATTTCCAGAACCAGTTAATACTGATGTATTGTCAATTTTATCCCAAAATACGTTTCCAGCGCTATCTTCAGAGATAATTGCCCAGTCACCCGGTTGCCAATCTGTTATAGGTACGTTTTGATAGCCTGATAATGGAGTATTTCCCGCAACACTTACAACCCAATACTTACCGGTTATAGAAGGATCTACAGTAATTGCTGCTAAAGCAGGAACATCTGTACTTGCGTTCCATGCTGATTGATATTCTAACCCAGAACCTTGATAATTTTCCCATTTTACGTAGCCATTTGCGTCAGAAACTAAAACTTGCTCGCTATTTCCTATTACACCTGCGTAATCGTACACTGCTCCATTAAAATATACGCCAGAATTTATATTTAGCGCTCCATTTGTACTTACTGCGCCCGCAAAGTTAGAAGTTCCACCAACTGCGAAGTCTCCAGCAACGGTAAAATTACCCGATGCGGCAGAATTTATGGAAAATGTTAGTAATGTGGGAGAATCGCAATCATCTTGAAAGATTACGGAGTTTTGGAGAGTGCCTGCATCATTAAATACAGGTAAATAGCCTGATGTACCGCTCATAAAGAACGCCAATATATCACCAATAGCGAAATTTCTTGTAGATAAATCAAATTCATCTGTCCCAAGTAGCTTATCACTGATAGCTATGTTAGTATCATTGGGATATGTTGATATTCTTGCCATGTTTAGTTTGTTTTGTAGTTGTTGTTACCTTCGGATTTGGTGCCTTGTCCATCGTTGCCCCTATTTTGTGCAGGAGATTCCCATCTTTGGTCATTATGGTCGTAATCTTTATCCTTTGCTTGTTCAGGTTGTTTACGTGCCATTCGTTCGGCGTGTGCTTTTTTAGCCTTTCTACCTGTAGTCATTGCGTAGGCTTTGTCCCTGGCGGCTTTGTTTCTACGTGCTGTAGGTGAAAGTGTTTGTGTCATACTGTGTATGATCACGTATAAAAATAAAAGTTTAAAAAAGCGACGATAGGGTGCTACTATTATATTAATATACCTAATGTCATATAAATATAATTATACTAATAATTATATTATTTAATGCGCGTAAGCGTAAAAAAAATTATAAGATATATGGAAGTAATGGGTCGCTACTATATATACCGTATTATATTCGAAAAGGGAAACGCTTATTTTTACCCCAGCCCCCGCCCTGTTTTATCGTTTTAGCCGTATATATGCGCAGAACCTCAGCTGCGGACCAGAGCTAGATCCGGACCAGCTATCCGATTCCCGTGTATGGTTTTACCTTTTTTCTACAGCCTCAGCACGGCCCTATCCCGATAATATAATAAATTAATAGATACAATATGAAGTTTAACCACAAGAAAATCCTTAAAGTTGCCGAAGGAGTAATAGTATACGGCACAGTAACATTCATCGTGACCTGTCTAGGTATGATCATGTTCCATGTAATAGTTAACGGTGCACCACACATACCATGTGATATTTGTTACTAAACTAATACGAAACAATAACGATAATATAATAAATAATAATAAATAAGTAAATATGAATAAATCTAAATTAAACGAGACTATCTCAAAACTATCTAAAGAAGAACTAAACGAAATCTTCCCTCCAATCGAAAGAAAGAATTTCGTAGTCAGAAAATCATGGTTCGGTAGAAACCAAGTAATAACTTTTGTAAACAATAAAAAACAAAAGATAACTTACAACCACGATGAGGTTCTAAAAGTAATGTTACCTAAACTCAACATCATGCCATGTTGGATTAAGAGAGGTTACTGGTCACAATCGACTGACATGCCTTCTAATGTGAGAGATATCGTAATCGACAGGGTTGAAGTACAGTAAACCCTGATTACACCGGCGCGTTTCGCTTGTAGCATCACCGGTATAAATAACGTTGAATGAGCAATCCCTTGCGGGACCAGTGGCCTGGCTACTTCGGTAGATCGGAAGAGTATACTCCGTCCTACAATAATGTGACATTAGCTACTTATTATAATAACTATAACTACCTATTGTCATATTTTACTAATTGCATAAGTATACATAGTGCATTATACCACATAAACTATTTTAACTAATAAACAAACAATATACTTTTTACAATACTAATACGACCTATAAACGATAATATAAATGTAATAAAAAAATACAAAATGAAATTAGTAAATATAAATAAAAACGGAACTCAAAAATTCCAACTAGAAGACGGTAGAGTTATATATTCCTACAATTCTGGTTATGTAAGAATTGACAGTGGTTTAGACAGACTATACCAAATCAATAGAGTGGTAAAAATTCCACCTAGAACTGACGGAAACTATTATGAAATGTATAAAAGAGTACTTATACCTAATCCTTCAGAAAGATTCCAATACATTAAAGATTGGGTAAAAAGAAATACATTTTA
>VMHT01213960.1_pt1 | contig 11508 bp, 17 predicted proteins | sample 4693611 | NCBI WGS metagenome assembly VMHT01 (sample SAMN12280063, study PRJNA550983) | marine metagenome | isolation source: seawater sampled from same location over 5 years 0.02-0.2 micron viral filtrate | place: USA: collected off the coast of southern California halfway between the port... ... | reverse complement strand
GAGTTTTCAAATAGTAAATAGAAAAGGATTAATAAATTGGATAAATGATTACGACCTTTTTCATAATGCTTTTGATAATTACGAGCAATTAAAAGAAAGATGTTTAAAGGAGTCCGACAATGAAAGCCTTAGAAATCTATAAAAAATCTAATTGGGGTAATGTTTTAGTCTATCCGGCTTGCGAGGATGCGAAAATATTTACTACCTTATTAGGAAAGAAAACTTTTCACGAAGAGGATATAAAATATATAAGAAGACTCGGTTATTCTTTTAAGGAAGTGTTGCCAGTCTTTGAGAGGGAAGAATGAAAACTATAGTTGAAAATAAAACCACTTCTATAACTACTGATAATGTCCGGGTAACAATAGAAGAAGATGATGAACGGGTGTTTATTTCTGTTAGTGAAAAGAGAAGAACAGCAACGGGGGATTATGATTCTACCGAAGAAGTAACCACTAATAATTTATCTATTACAAAAGCCCGGGAATTAAGCTTAATGATTATTGACTAAAAAGGAGGTAAAAAAGAAAGGGGACTCGAAAGGGTCCCTTTTTTTGTTGACAAATAAAAAGTATTCTAGTATTTTGGAGGTTATGTATATTTATAATAACCCGAAACCAACCCTTGCTGATGCGTGGGAGGTTTTACAATTGGAGGATAAAACATTGAATATAATTGAAGTAACAGAACTAAAGGACCTAAACCCGGGGGAGTATTTCAAACTAAAGCCGGAATCTAAAAAGGTATATATAAAAGGGGAGTATTTAAGAAAGGAAAAAAGATTTTCTTGTACTGATTTTGAAGATATAAACAAAGAAAGATTTTTAAAACCTACAACTGTTATTTGGACACAGTTTGAATTTTAAAAGGAGGGAAAGAAAAGAAAGGGAGCCTACAAGGGCTCCTTTTTTTATGGGCGGTTACTTTTGCGTTAGCTGTTAAAGCCTCTCTAGCCTTGTTGGGTCTCTGGAAACCTGAGAGGCTCTTTAAGGCTCCATAGAGCCCCGTTAAGCTTCAAAAGACTATGAGCCCTCCTCCCCTATTGCTTAGATTGTTTAGAGCCTGTAAGGCTTTGTTTTTACTGTATAGCTTTGGTTAACTCTGTGAGGTCTTTGAATTATTTTACTAGCTCTAAATAGCTCTCATTTACTTCGTAAACCTTGAAAGCCTTCAAAGCTAGAGAGGATTTCCCCGGAACTCTGTTAAGTTTTAGAAGCTTTGATAGCCTGTGAAGCTTTGCAAGTCTTGAGAGACCCCCGGGGCAGGATGACCACCCCCCATCCCCCCTATATATACTAAATTCCATACATTTCAAAGGGTTTTGAGTTGTTAAGTACAGGCTTGGTCGCGGGCAGTGTAACCTATGAAGTACATCAAAGGGCTTGTAAAGTCTATATAGAACTATATAGTAGAAGGGTGAGGTTGGGGGTATACTTTAACCTCGGAAGGTTAATTACATTATACAGTCTAATTCTCAATCTGTCAAGGACTATTTAATTTATTTTGTTTTATACTTGACACATTCTAATCTCAGGTCTATAATAAGCATTCTATGGCTTTACCAACAGCAACTAAAAGAACTTTAACAGAAAAACAAGAATCTTTCCTTAATAATCTCATTGAGACCAAAGGAGATTTAAAGCTTTCTGCTGAACTTGCAGGCTATGCAGGAAATCACTACCAAGTTATAAATAGTCTTAAACAAGAAATAGTTGAATTAGCCTCAACAGTCCTCGCAAGGGAAGCACCTAAAGCAGCTTTTAAGCTCGTTGAAGTCATGGAAGGCGATACTGCTATACCACAAGCAAATGTAAAGTTACAAGCAGCTCAAACAATCCTTGATAGGGTTGGTGTTGCTAAAACAGAACGCTTAGACATTAATCAAAATGTTAATGGTGGTATTTTTATATTGCCTGAAAAGCAATTAATTGATATTAAGGAAGAAGACTATGAAGATATTTCTGACTGAGTATCAAGAAGAGGATATCATCTATGCAGGATTAAATATCTTTGCAGAGTCTTTTGAAGAAGCAGAGTCCATAGCAGATATACATGGTTTAATTATTGTAGGTGAAATTACAGAGATAGTCTATCAACCCGAGTTTGCTAAAAATAACTATCTAGATACAATTAAGATGCCTACAGAAAAAAGAATACTTCATTAATATGGCTACAAAAAAGAAAAGCACAGTAAACAAAGCAGGTAACTATACCAAGCCTACAATGCGTAAGAATCTTTTTAATAAGATTAAAGCAGGAACTAAAGGCGGTAAAGCAGGTCAATGGTCTGCACGTAAGGCTCAGATGTTGGCTAAAGAATACAAAGCTAAAGGTGGAGGGTACAAGTAATGGCTCTTAAAAAGTCTCAGAAGTCTCTCAAGCGTTGGACTAAACAGAAGTGGAGAACTCCTAGTGGTAAGAAGTCCTCTGAAACAGGAGAGGTCTATGCTCCTGCTAAAACTATTAAGAAACTTAAGTCGACTCCTAAAGGTCGTAGTAAATTAGCAGCAGCTAACAAAAAGAAAAGAGAAGCAACTGCAAAAGGTAAGCAACATGCTAAACATGGTTTGCATAAAGGAAAGAAAAGATAATGGCAGAAAAAGATAGTAGATTAAAAAGAGCAGGAGTATCCGGCTACAATAAGCCTAAAAGAACTCCTAGCCATCCTAAGAAGTCTCATGTTGTTGTTGCTAAAGTTGGTGACAAGGTCAAGACTATTCGTTTTGGTGAACAAGGAGCCAGTACAGCCGGAAAGCCTAAAGCAGGTGAATCAGCTAGAATGAAGGCTAAAAGAAAGTCTTTCAAAGCACGTCATGGTAAAAACATAGCTAAAGGAAAAATGTCAGCAGCATATTGGGCTGACAAGGTTAAGTGGTAGACTATGGCTCAGTTAGGTAGCAATGAAAAGCCAGTTTTAATGACGAACAAAAAAAATCGTGGACGTGTAGGTAAAGGTTCTCGTTTAAGACCTTCCACAGTTTCTCAAGAACAATTTGATAGCAATTGGGATAAAATCTTTCATAAAGGTAAGTAATGCCCCAAGAAGGCTACATTAAAAAGAAAAGTGTAACTATTCCGTTTGGTTACGAACAATCTGAAATCAAAGGCTATCTCAAGCCAATCCCAAAGCAACAAGAGCTCCTTCTCAAATATATTGCTTTGGTTCAAGAAAAGAAATCCTCACTACGTGAAGCAGCAGAGCAACTCTCGCTAGAAGCCGATAGAAAAATCAGTCACGTAGGACTATCTAAGATTATAAAGAAAGTAACTCCTAAAGAACCTAGGAGTCGTTTTACTGTGGCTACGCAACGCAAACGAGCTTTAGCAAAAAAAGAAAAAGAAATAAAGAAAGTTAAAGCTAAGATAGCAGCCCAAGAAAAGAAAGTAAAAGAAGAAAAAGAAATAATCAAGAAAGCAACAGAGCCTACAAAAAGTACTGTTGTTTTAGATAGTGATTTTGAAAAGGTTTCTCCTTCTGTTCAAGAGATGTTAAGAGACTCTAAAGTTATCTTTCATCCTAATGAAGGACCACAAACAGAATTTCTAGCAGCCGATGAAAAAGATGTTCTCTATGGTGGGGCTGCCGGTGGCGGTAAAAGCTACGCAATGATAGTAGACCCACTACGCTATGCACATCGTCCTGCCCACAGAGCTCTCATACTAAGACGTTCTATGCCAGAGCTTAGAGAAATGATTGACAAGTCTCGTGAGCTTTATCCTCAAGCTTTTCCCGGTGCTAAGTTTAGAGAGGTTGAAAAGCTTTGGAACTTTCCTTCAGGAGCGAAAGTAGAGTTCGGCTTCCTAGAAAGAGACGCAGACGTATATCGTTATCAAGGACAAGCATATAGTTGGATAGGCTTCGATGAAATTACACACCTACCTACAGAGTTTTCATGGAACTACTTAGCCTCTCGTTTAAGAACTACAGACTCTAGTATTAAAACTTATTTACGTTGTACTGCAAACCCCGGAGGTGTTGGTTCTCATTGGGTTAAAAAGCGTTACATAGAACCTAACGAATCTAATCAAAGCTTTTTAGGTTCTGATGGTCTAACACGAAAGTTTATTCCGGCAAAGCTAGTAGACAATCCATACTTAGCAAAGGATGGTATCTATGAGCAGATGCTAAAATCTTTACCACCCTTACAACGTAAACAACTCTTAGAGGGTAATTGGGATGTAGCAGAAGGAGCTGCATTTGTAGAATTTGACCCTACAATGCATGTAATTACTCCATTTGAGTTACCGATAGCTTGGGAAAGAGTTAAAGGAATTGACTATGGCTATGCCTCAGAAAGTTGTTGTTTATGGGGAATTATTGATTTAAATGATAATACTTTGATTATTTATCGCGAATTGTATCGAAAAGGCTTGACAGGTGAGGAATTAGGGGCTATAATAACCGATATGGAGATAGAAGACCCTTTCTCCGTAAATGGTGTATTGGATACCGCAGCATGGGCAAATACAGGCACGACTGGTCCAACTGTAGGTGAAGCATTACTTAGAGCCGGACATAAGCTAAGAAGAGCAGATAAAAACAGAGTGCAAGGTAAAATACAAATACACGAATATTTAAAAACAAGAGAAAGTGGCAGACCGAAGTTACAGATATTTAATACGTGTCCTAACTTGATAAGAGAATTACAAAGTATTCCTCTGTCCAAAACTAACCCTGAAGATGTGGATACTCACGCTTCAGACCACGCATATGATGCATTGCGTTATATGATAATGAGTCGACCTCGAATGGAGAATCCATTGGAGCGTTTACGCGGTTTTAAAAGAGAAATCTTTAAACCTGCTGATTCAGACTTTGGATACTAAGTATGGCAGAAGAGAATACATTTTTAAACTCTGACAATATCTACGTAGATGTTGAAGGAGAATCAGGAAAAACTTTAGACTTAGAGTTTGACCAGAAATTAAACTTAGTAGGTATTATCAATAGTCGGTATGCTAAAGCAGAAGATGCTAGAGAAACTGACGAAAGAAGATGGTTAAGAGCTTACGAAAACTACAGAGGGCTCTACAAAAAATCAGTCAAATTTAGAGACTCAGAAAAATCTAGAGTCTTTGTTAAAATAACTAAAACAAAAGTACTAGCTGCTTTTGGACAATTAGTTGATGTTATATTTGGAACCGGTAAGTTTCCTATAGGTATAGCAGAAACAAAGCTACCCGAGGGCGAAAAGGAAAATGCACACCTCGACCCACAAAATCCTACACCGAGTTTAGAAATAAACGAAGATAATTTAGGTAATGTTGTAGGTGACCCATTCGATGTAGGATACGAAGGAGATGGTCGTACATTACCTGCAGGTGCTACGTTTCCAAAAATAGAAAGCATTGAACAAAAAGCGAACGAGATGTTAGCAGATGGCTTTAGTGCTATTCCTGAAATCCCTGAAATAAGCCCTGCAGAAAAAGCTGCAAGGCGAATGGAAAAATTAATCCATGACCAAATAGAAGAATCAAACGGTTCTTCGGAAATAAGAAATGCTTTACTTGAAGCAGCTTTATTAGGAACAGGCATCGTTAAAGGACCATTTAACTTTAACAAAAAATTACATCAATGGTCAAATGAAGGGGGCGAAAGAAACTATAATCCTTTACAGGTTAGAGTACCACGTATTGAGTTTGTTAGTTGTTGGGATTTTTACCCAGACCCTGCAGCTACAAATGTAGAAGAATGTGAATATGTAATTCATAGACACAAAATGAACAAAAGTCAATTAAGGCAACTAAGAAACATGCCTTACTTTGACGAAGAAGCAATACGTAGTTGTATCCAAATGGGAGCTAACTACGTAGAAAAAGATTTTGAAAGTCAACTTAAAGACGACTCTAGAGAAGATGACTACGGAACAAACTTTGAAGTTTTAGAATATTGGGGCATTATGGATGCTGAATATGCTAGAGAGGTTGGCATAGATTTAGATGATGCTGTTGATGACCTAGACGAAGTACAGATTAATGCATGGGTATGTGGAGACAAATTGTTACGAGCAGTTATTAATCCATTTACTCCATATCGCATACCTTATAATGCATTCCCATACGAAAGAAATCCATATAACTTTTTTGGTATTGGAGTCGCAGAGAATATGGATGATTCTCAACAAATTATGAATGGTCACGCTAGAATGGCTATTGATAACTTAGCTTTAGCAGGCTCTCTTGTTTTTGACGTAGACGAATCTGCTTTAGTCGGTGGGCAGTCAATGGAAGTCTATCCGGGAAAAGTCTTTAGAAGACAAGCAGGAATGCCCGGACAATCAATATATGGCTTGAAGTTTCCTAACACTGCTCCAGAAAACATGATGATGTTTGACAAGTTTAGACAACTTGCAGACGAACAAACAGGCATACCGAGTTACTCTCACGGGCAAACAGGTGTTCAAAGTATGACAAGGACTGCTTCCGGCATGTCCATGTTGTTAGGGGCTTCTAGTTTAAACATAAAGACTGTAATAAAGAATCTTGATGACTTTTTATTAAAGCCTTTAGGAGAATCGTATTTTCAATGGAACATGCAATTTTTTGAAGGTGGTCTTGATGTTAAAGGTGATTTAGAAGTTAGAGCTACAGGAACAAATAGCTTGATGCAAAAAGAAGTACGAAGCCAAAGGCTGACTATGTTCTTACAGACTGCACAAAGTCCGGCTATTGCTCCTTTTGTTAAAATTTCTAAACTCGTAAGTGAATTAGCCTATAGCTTAGACTTAGACCCTGATGAAATACTCAATGACCCTGAAGAAGCAGCTATCATGGCACAAATAATAGGAATGCAAAATGCTAACCAAACAGCAGGCGAAGAAGCTAACCCCGGTGGTCCACAACCCGCAGGTATGGGAGGCTCTGAAGGAGCACCTCAATCACCTCAAGAACTTGGACCAACAGGCACTGGTGGTGGCAACATCGGAACAGGAAATGTTCCGGTTGCAGGGGAAACTACGTTCTCTGGTACACCTAGAGCAGTTGGAGGAACAGGTCAAGGAAGCCCTGAATAGAAGAGAAGATTAATATGGCTAAGAAAAAATTAACAGATTTAACAGGTGATGGGAAAATTACTCAAGCCGATGTGCTAAAAGGAAGAGGAGTATTTCAAGAAGGGGGTGACGTAGACACTCAAATGGAAATGATGCTCGGAGGAGTTGAAGAGGTTCAAGAAGAACCTATGCTTCCTGACGAAGAAATGGAAGAAGATTACGTAGACTATGTTGTAGAAGAAACATTGTCAGACGAAGATACGAATTATTTATTAAACGCTCTCGAAAAAGACGCTAAGCTAAGTGAACTTTTTGACCAAGTAGTTGAGAGTGCAACAGAATTTACTGGTTCTGGGACTGTAGAAGGTCCGGGAACTGGTAGGTCCGATTCGATACCGGCAAGGTTATCGGATGGTGAGTTTGTCTTTACTGCTAAAGCAACTGAAGAACTTGGAGCTGACAATTTAATGTCAATGATGAGAGAAGCAGAACGTGAAGCAGATGAAAGACAACAAGCTCAAGATGGTGGGCTAATAGAAGAAGAAGAAACTGTTACAATGCCGGTTGAAAAACCGCAACAACAGGATATAAGAGTTCAGAAAGAAACTGTTGGAGCTCGTGCAGGAATGCAAGAGCAATCGGAACTAGTTGATGATGAACTTAAAAAATCTATGCTTTCTACTAGACCATACGTAAGGAGCTAACAACCGATAGAGCTACCCTAGGCATAGGCACTTTATCACAATAATAACCGAAAGGCTACCTTTACAAGACAAGCCCTGCAAGTGCACACGCAGCTACCTTGTTAAACGAAGCCCTGAGTAGGAGAAAAGAAAATGACTGAACAAGTCGTACAAGAGGAAGAAGTTCAAGCTAATCCTTATAATAAAAACAAAGCTTGGCATAAAGGAGACGATAAACCTTTTGTTTCATCAGAAAGTTTATTTTACGCTGAAGCTACAGAGAAATCTGAAGTAGAAGATGTAGAAGAAGTCGAAGCAGTTTCAGAGGATAAACCTTATAAGAAACCCGACTATAAAAAACGCTATGATGATTTAAAAAAACATTATGATAGTAAACTTAATGAGTTCAAAAGTCGAGAACAAGAGTTATTGGATGAAGCTACTAAAAATAGAACTGAATACAAAGCTCCTAAAACTGAAGATGAGTTAGAACAATTTAAGAAAGAATATCCTGATGTGTATGAAGTCGTAGAGACTGTTGCCCATATGCAATCGGAGACTAAGGCAAAAGTTCTAGAAGAACGTCTTAGCAAACTCCAAGAACGTGAGCAAGATTTAATACGTCAAGATGCAGAAAAAAGGTTAGTTGAAAAACATCCTGATTTTGAAAATATCAGAAACAGCGATGAATTTCACGGGTGGGCACAAACGCAACCACAGTCTATCCAAGATTGGGTATACAGTAATAGCGATGATGCAGACCTAGCTTCTAGAGCCCTTGATTTATTTAAAAGGGATTTAGGATTGGATGTTTCTCAAGTAAGAGAGTCATCTTCTAAACCAATGACACAATCGGCTGCTGATATGGTTTCTACCAAAACAACAAGTGTAGAGCCTAAACAGGAAAAGATTTGGTCAGAAAAGGAGATTGCTGCACTAAGCATGGATGAATTTGATAGATATGAACAAGAAATCAGTTTAGCTATGCAAGAAGGCAGAATCGTAAAATAAACTATAACTATAACTTAAAGGAGAATGTATCATGGCTCAATTTTTTGAACCTTCAACGGATACCAACGCAAACTTTGCTAACTCCGTAAGTGGACAGACTAATAGTTTCTTTTTACCTTCGGTTTACTCTAAAAAGGTTTTAAACTTTTTTAGAAAAGCCTCGGTAGTTGAAGCTATTACGAACACCGACTATGCCGGTGAGATTTCCGCTTTCGGAGATTCTGTAAAGATTATTAAAGAGCCAGTAATTTCTGTATCAGCGTATACAAGAAATTCTGACACAACTGAAACTAGACTAACTGACCAAGAGCTTTCTTTGGTAGTTGACCAAGCAAATGCTTTCAAATTCATCGTAGATGATATTGAAACTAATATGTCTCACGTCAACTTCAAAGAGGTTGCTACTTCATCAGCCGCTTACTCATTGAAAGATGCGTATGATGCTGCTGTAATAGCTGAGATGTTTGCCGGAGTTTCTTCATCATCTCCAGACCACGTAATAGGTTCTGACAGTGCTACTGCTGACGCTACTATGGCTCACGCAACTAACTCTGTTGACCTATTAGGTTCTGACGGAACTGGTGTTGATGCTCTAGACCTTATGGCTAGAATGGCTAGATTACTAGACGACCAAAATATACCTGAAGAAGGTAGATGGTTTGTTGCACCTCCTTCGTTCTACGAAGAGTTGTCACAGTCTGGGTCTAAACTTCTATCTGTTGATTTCAACGCAGGTCAAGGCTCAATCAGAAATGGTTTAGTATCAACTGGAAAACTACGTGGATTCGACATGTACAAGTCCAATAACATTGCTGCTACAAGTAATGCTAGTGGTAAAGTACTTGCAGGACACATGAGTTCTACAGCTACTGCACAAACTATTCTTTCAACTGAAGTGTTGAGAGACCCAACATCGTTTGGTGACATAGTTCGTGGATTGCACGTATACGGAGCTAACGTACTTAGAGACGAAGCTTTAGTATCTGCTTTTTACGTAGTAGACTAATACAAAAATCGGAGGGGTCTTAACGGACCTCTCCACCTTTTATGGGAGATATAGATGTACGGAACAAAAAGAACAAAAAAAATGTATGGTGGAATGGCTAGAAAAAAGAAAGGTCATGGTGGACGTATGATGTATAAAGATGGTGGAATGCCTAAAGCCAAACCTTGTTAATATGAAAGTTAAAGCACCTAAAGGCTACCATTGGATGAAAGATGGTAAAGATTATAAATTAATGAAGCACACTGGTAAGTTTGTAAAACATAAAGGTGCAAGTCTTACTGCTAACTTTGCAATTCAAAAGCAACATAAAAAATAATGGCAACAACATTTCTTACACTAACTAACGATGTTCTGCGAGAACTTAATGAAATTGAATTAACTTCATCTACGTTTGCTACTGCAACAGGAATTCAAAACTTTGTTAAAAACTCTATTAACAAATCTTTAAACGACATTGCAAATGAAGAACCACAACTTCCTTTCTTTGCAGTTGCAGCTAGTGGAGGAACAGACCCTTTCTATGGTAACGTAACTGTAGAAACTACAGCAGGTACTAGATGGTACTTGTTAAAGTCTGGTAGTTCTAGTATAACTACAGACTATTCATCCGTTGATTGGGATGATTTTTATATTACAACAATAAATGTAAGTGGAGAAACAGCTCCTTATGTTTCTAAAGGCTTAGAATTTATTACATTAGAAGATTGGACACGATACTTTAGAGATTCAGAAAATTCAGATGACGCTGATTCTCAAAACTATGGAGAACCGAAATATGTTATTCGTAGCCCGGACCATCGTAAGTTTGGATTAAGTCCTTTACCTGATAAAGTTTATAACGTGCATTTTTATGCATATAATGCACCCACAGCTTTGTCAGCTTATAGTGACGAAATAGTATTTCCAGACCAGTATGCTAATGTAATAACTGCTAGAGCTCGTTACTATGTGTGGCAGTTTAAAGAAAGCCCACAACAAGCAGCTTTTGCTTTAGATGATTATAAAAAAGGATTACGACATATGAAATCGAATCTTATAAATCCTTCACCAAATTATATTACAGACGATAGGAGATACTTTTAGTGGCACAGTCGCAACCTTATACAGTTGCATGTGATGGTGGTTTAGTTAAGTCTGCTAACTCAATAGACTTATTAAGAACTCCCGGTGTAGCAATAGAATTAAGAAACTTCGAAGTATCTACAGAGGGTGGATACAGACGTATTAATGGTTTTGTTAAATACGGTGGTGGAAGTGCAGTACAGCCTACAGGAGGTACAGCAACGATACTTGGTGTGTTTCCATATGCTGATGGAGTTATTGTAGCAGCCGGTACAAATATTTATTTTAGTAACACTGGTACAAGTTGGTTACAGATTAATAGAAGTTCTGTAGCAGGTAGTGGAGATGACCATACAGCCTTTACAGGACGTAGTGTACTTGCAAGAACTGGACAAGGACAATGTCAGTTTGCTTTGTTTGAAGGAGCTACATTTGATTATGGTCAAGTTATTATATCAGATGGAGCTAATGAACCTTACATATTTAGAATGGAAGGTACAGGTGCTTTAAATACTAGAACATTCTTTTCAGAAGAAATAACAGTTACAGGAACAAAGCACGTAAAATATATTACAACTCACGATAAGCATTTAATTGCTGCAGGAGTTGAAGATAACTTAAACACAATATATTATAGTTCTACATTAGACCCCACAAGTTTTAGTGGTACAGGTTCAGGGTCAATAGTTTTAGAAGACCAAATAGAAGGCATCAAAGGTTTCCGTAATGAACTATTTATATTTTGTACAAACAG
>VMHT01183673.1_pt1 | contig 11508 bp, 16 predicted proteins | sample 4693611 | NCBI WGS metagenome assembly VMHT01 (sample SAMN12280063, study PRJNA550983) | marine metagenome | isolation source: seawater sampled from same location over 5 years 0.02-0.2 micron viral filtrate | place: USA: collected off the coast of southern California halfway between the port... ... | reverse complement strand
GGTTTATCAGGGCTTGCTGAAACAAAGAAACAGGACTCTCAGGACTGACATACCAATAATTTAGTAGTGCTTCTGCACATTCTCTGACTATCTCTAAATCTAAGATACTAATCTTATTGGGGTTATTTACCATTAGTCTCCAAAACACTCTCTCTTTGTCATTCCCACATATATCTATTATGTTCCTTTGAACTCCTAATAGAATACAGGACTTGGGCAACGGCTGATTATTCCTGCTACTAGTTGTGAATATTCTTTCACCAGCAGGCGAGACGGAAACGTAACAACCTGACTTTGATATCATTCCTAAATACTTGTCGCATACATTGTGTTGTCTTGTATCTAGTTGGTCATGGTGAAACAGAACATCTATTAGATGTTGGTCAAGAACTATGGCTCTGCCAACCTTAGTATTGTTAAATACTCTGATTACAACTTCGTGATGTTTATGCAGATGTGGACTGCCTACATCATTGACATGGATTGGTGTACTAGAATTCCCAATCGTAACTGTCTTCGACTTCTTCTGCTTCTGCATATCTTCCGTTCAATGGATTAAATGTAAGGCTAGCAACCCCTATTGAAGACTGCCATTGCCACCTAGCTTTCCAACAATGTATATCTACTGTGCCTTGTCCTCTATAAACTGTCAACCCAGTATCACATTTAGAGAAGAATGCCATTGACTTTGCAACATCAACACCTGTAACAACATTTTTCTTTCCGTCACGAATTTGTGGCTTAGTTGGGTGACAAACAAAGAAACAAAGAACGTCATATTGTTTGCAATGTAGTTGTATTTTAGTGAGCATATCACTAACCATATCTGTCTCTAACGCATACTTATCGTTTGTCTGCACAAAGTTAAATGGGTCTATGACAAGTATTCTACTGCCTGTCCTCATAACACTTTGAGCATTCTTTTCTAAGATAGATTCTATCGTAGGCATACCTCCGTCTTGATAATCTTGGAATAGTATGTGATCACTTATGAACTTCTGTGAAAAGTCTTTTTCTTCCTGTGTCATTCTTGTATTGATGCCTTCAAAGAAAGGCTTACCGACTAGAATTTGTGCGAGTTGAACTGCATGAAGCGTAGGAGGTTTCTCAAAACTGCAATAGGTAGCTTTCCAACCATAATTCCTACAAGCATTCATTATTATGTTGTCTAAAAATATACTCTTTCCGTCACCTGGATATCCTGTAACTACAGTAAGATAGCCTGTTTGCAAGGAGAATAGCTTGTCTACTGAATCAAAACCTGTAGTGATTCCTCTTGGATGTCCTTGATCATACAAACTCTGAAATTCATCAGCATAAAAGTCTATGTTGTTTAATCCATGAAGAGGAACAGGCTCTGCATTTAGCACCTGATTTCTGACTGTTTCTGAATCAGTATGTACTAATAATTCATTAGCATCTTTATGACCTTTGTAATTAACTGTGTAACATCTTGCCTTGTTAAGTCTTCTTGATAACTCTGAGGCAAGTATCTCTCCGTTCTTGTCGTTATCTGTGGCAAGAACTATCTTATCAACGTCTTTAAATAACTCTCTATCTTGCCAAATATACTTGAACCTTCCGTCTTCTGAAGGGTCTATCTTGTTCTCTGTAATCTTGTTTGGTGCTCCATTTGGAACTGAGTAAACGTCTATATTGGAATGATCTTTAAATGCTTCCTTGATTGCAAGCATATCTAATTCCCCTTCTGTAATTACTATTGTTGATTCAACTGTGGGTAAACTGTCATTGTGAACTTGTCTTCCCCATAGACGAGAAGCCGAATTGTCCCACCAAAATAATTTTTCGCTATCGCACGTTCTCCATTTTACTGCTACTGTTTTGCTAGCATCCTCAAATGTAAATCCTATGACTGGTTTTTTATTTTTTTCTGTAAGCGTACAACCTGACAATTCAGCTACTTCAACGCTGATACCCCTGGTTTTAAGCCATTCTGAGGCTTTTCCTTTGTTATCTGTAGGAGGCAATACAATCTTTTTAACTTTCTTTGGCTCTGTTTTTACTGCTTTCATTTTGACTCCTTGTGTTCTTGGCATAGCTCCATTAATGCCACAATGATGACAATGGTAAACTATTGTCTCTGAATTTATATTGACTGAGAGAGGTGTATCTCTCCTGTTTTTTGATCTTTCGTTCTGACAACTTGGACAAGTAATTTTATATTGTCCGTGCCTATAATCATTTGTTTTGGAATTAGAACTTATATGATTTCTGATGCTTTCTTTTTCCGCAAGTGCTTGACCTTCCATTTTTCCTCCATTAGTATTATGTATAATCTATATAGTAAATACTTATTAAATAAAAATATTAATAAGTATTTATATCTAATAAGTACCTATTATATAAATACACTATCTATGACTTTTGCAATGTCATTAGATAATTTCTTCTTCGATAACAAGGGGTACTCATTCAATTCCTTTATACTCAAAATCATTTTATCCACGTCAAAATTATTTCTTTGGCATAGATTTTTAAAGTCATTTGAGATAAAGTAGGAGAGTGCTTTTTGAGATGTTTGAACGTCTTTACTAGCCACATCTCTGATAGCTTGCTTGACAATTAATGAGTCTAATTTAGCTAACTTGTTCTCCATTCTCAAATAATAAATCATTACTTGCACATAAGCAAGACCTCATGCTATCATCACTAAAACATCATAAATAGTTGGAGCGATTTTATGTTTATATCAAGGAGTAATTAATGGAATTTGAAATTAAGGAAGGAGTACCCTTGCCTGTAGGTAGAGGCAAGCCTAGAAAGTATGACTTACCTTTGGAACAGATGAAGAAGGGTGATCATATAATGATCGAACTACCCAAGAGCAAGATACGTCAAGAGATAAAGATAATAAGAAACTATTGTCTTAGATACACACACAAGAATCCTGATTCAAGATTTCGTATTCTGACCCAAGAGGAAGGTGTAGGAGTTTGGAGAATATGACAGACAGGCACACTTCAGAATCAGGGCATTGGTATACACAAGAAGGTGAGCCAATGTATACGCTCATAGGTGCTAATGGTAAGGAGAGAAATACTACGTTAGCTGATGCACGAAAGCTTGGACTTGTTCCTTCAGTCACAGGCATTATTGGTGTATCTGCAAAACCAGGATTGGAAGAATGGAAAATAAAAGAAGGAATTAAATCAGGTATGGTATTAAGCATAGAGTCTAACGAAACCATAGACGAGTTTGTTAGAAGATGTAGAGAGCATTCAAAATTAGTAGGACAGAAAGCGGCAGAGAAAGGAAGCGAAATACATTACGAGATAGAAGAAGGCTTTGTATCAGGCAAAGAATCAGAACCATATCTAGCTATTAAAGATTGGCTAGATGACAACTACCCCTTAGAAACATGGATAGCAGAGGACTCCTTTTGTGCTAAAGAAGGCTATGGAGGAAAGATAGACTTGTATTCTGAGAGTGGGATATTTATAGATTTTAAAACCAAAGATGATCTTAGAGGTAAAGACCCTAAGAGATTGGTATATGACGAACATGGTATGCAGTTATCAGCTTACGTTCAAGGATGTGGGTTTGATAAGGCAGAAAGAATCTCTATCTTTGTTGATAGGGAAGATACAAGTTTAATAGCTTGTCATGTATGGGATGAAGTGACTCATTCCAAACACAGAGATATGTTTAATGCTTTATTAACATATTGGAAATTAACTAAAAACTACGACCCTAGTGAGGTGGGTGAACATGAATAAAAAGGCATGGGAAAAAAAGAAGAAAGGAATGCTTGTGCGATATGAAAATCGCATCAAGGATAAACTTGCTGATGAAGGTATCAGCAAAGAGTGGATGAAAGATCATTTAATTATAGATATGGGAGGTGATAAATGAATTACTTTTTAATTGAACTCCATAATAGAGACGGAGACAAGGAATACTACGATAATGTTTCCATTAGAACTGAAATGTCTAATGAAGATTTGAGAGCCAACAAAAACTTTTGGGAAGAGTGTTTATTGTCTTGGCAGTTTCATTGGATAGAGCAAGACGACAATGATGATTGGTGGGCGGACTTGCGTATTGTTAGTGTAAATGGGTGGAGCGAGGTTTCAGAAAAAGAATACGAAGTGTTAGAAAAGTATCTTGGAGGGTGGAAGCTAGAAAATATTATAGCTGATGCACAAGGGAACTACGAGCCTAATGAAAAGAACGCAAATAAATATTTTGAGGAGGTAGCGTAATGGCTGACGAAAATAATAAATTAATAAATGCTTTGATTGAAGCATATAGTGATATAACTTCTGCTGAGTTTGATAAGGTCAATCCACATTTCAAAAGCAAGTATGCTTCTTTGGAATCAGTTATCAAAGCAGTAAAACCTTCTCTTCTTAAACATGGCATTTTGTATAGGCAAGTATCTAAATATACAGAGAATGGTATATGTATAGAAACTATCTTTCATGGTCATGGAGAAGAGTTGGGAACAGGAGAAATATTTTTGCCTGTAGATAAAAGGACTGCTCAAGGATTTGGAAGTGCCTTAACTTATGCTCGTAGATATTCTTTATCTCTTGCTTGTGGCATTGGCTCTGAAGAGGATGATGACGGCAATCAGGCAGAAAAAGAAGTGGGTAAGAAACCTGTTCCTAAGAAAGACCCTGAACCTGTAGAAAAAATCCAGGATGATAAAGATGAAGCGTGGGCGAATCAATTTGTTGATAGCTTTGTAAAGACTGCTTCAGGACTTTCTAAGACACCTGAAGATGTTAAAGATCATTACAAGACTAATGCAGAACCTATAAGCATCTTGAAAGAAAGATTTCCTGAACAAAAAGCAAGGTTAGATAATCTAGCCAAACAATTAGCCGATAGCTTAAAAGCTAACAATCAATCTGAGGAGGATAAATAAAATGGCATTTGAAGAAAGACCGCAATGTAGTGGAGCAATTTTTACTAACGATAGGAAGGAAGGTAAGCAACCTGATTTCAATGGTAAAGTAGAAATTACTAAACCTCTATTAAAGCAAATAGTAGAGAAGATGAAGAACGGAGAAGTAGGAAAAGAAGGAGGGGTAGAAGTAAGGTTAGCCTTATGGAATAACACCTCTAAGAATGGTCGTGACTACTTCTATACAAGAATGGATATACCTCAACAACAACAAGTACAAGAGCCTACACCTCCTGTTGTTGAAGAAACCCCTGAGTTATCAGATGACGATATCCCATTTTAGTGACAAGTATATAATCATGGATGAGGACACCACAATAGGATGTCCTCGTCATGGTGATTTCTTAGCTACTCCTGACGAACATCTTCAAGGATATGGATGTCCTAATTGTAGGCACGAAGAAGTTATGAGTAAGCTTAAAGAAATAAATGATTATTTAGACTATTGTATTGAGCATGAATCTAATGCTTCCGAGAATGAAACTTCTATTAAAGCAGAAAGTTATTCAAGAGTTATCCATGATATGTATGGAAAGACAAAGAAGATACTAGATGAATATGCAGAGATAAGGGGGAAGCATGAGTGATGTATTTAAGTATGATGATCAGTCTTCTTATGAAAGTAATTTTTCACGTTGGTTACAAATGAACGCAAAAGAAAGACGTGATAATGGGGATGAACCTCATACTGAAATTGTAGCTAAAAGAATTTTTAGTGAACAGTATGGAAGAAAGTCAATCAAAGAAACCATAAGTGGTTTATTAAAAGACAAGTAAAAATTGACGCAGCCTGGAGCTGCAATAAAAAATATTTTCCTAGTCGTATAATTTCGGGAGAGAATTTATGGAACAACAAGAAAGTTGGATGCACCAAATCAGAGAACTTGCTTCTCCAATAGAAAAAACTGAGTACGAAGTTTACAAATGCGAAGCACAAGTTAAGAAACTACAAGCACAGTTAAAACTTAAAGCCTTGGGTGAAGGTATCAAAACAACATCAGCACAAGAAACTTACGCAGAAGCTTCAGACGAGTTGTATGAAGCTAGGCTTAGAGTTGGGGTGGCTAAAGGTGGATTATCTGCTCTTAAGGTAAACCTGAAAGGATTAGAGATAGGGTTTGAGGAGTGGAGAACTAAGCAAGTATCTGCTAGAAAAGAGCAAGCTAGGTATGGTGCATGAAAGGAAGAAACCCTACTGCTGAAGAGAAAAGGCATATGGACAAGGTAAGTCAGATAGGATGTATTGTCTGTAAGAATCAAGGCAACCTATTTGTACCGAGTGAAATTCACCATACTCAAGGCAAAACTAAGGTAAACGCACATTTCTTAGTGTTACCTCTTTGCTTTCAGCATCACCGAGAAGGAACAATGAATGGTTTGTGGGTGAGTAGGCATCCTTGGAAGAAAGAGTTTGAGAAAAGATACGGAACAGAACAAGAATTATTAGATCAAGTAAAGGAAATACTAGATGAGACTTAAATCAATTACATTTGACAGTATAGATGAACAGTTGGTAATTGAGACAACCGAAGTGAAGGCTAAGTCTTTTACAGGTGCAGAAAGAAAGTTTAAGGGTAAGGATGTTGTAGCAATGGTAAAAATAGATGATGAAAAGTTTTTGGTATTTATTGAAAAGTAAAACTAGTGGAAGATACTCCCAGTATTTTCTGGCGACTAGGAATATTTTTTTTGGGAGCAGGCTGAGATGGTAACTTTGATCCTTCCTTTGGAAGTTTATTATTCTAAGAACAAGAAGTTTATCTTGAACCTAAACAATTATAGAAACGCACACTACAGAATTTTATCTAGTGCCAAAAGAATTTACTCTGAAAATTTAGTTGCAGAAATAAACGAGTGGTCTTCTATACCTAAGTATAAGAAGCCTGTTACGTTAGAGTATGTTTATTATGCAAAGAGTAATAGAAGAGTGGATGTAAGTAATCCTTGTTCTATTATAGATAAGTTTACTTGTGATGCTTTAGTAAAGGCTAAAATCCTGGAGGATGATAGTTCTAAACAGATTAAAGAGATTTATTATATTTATGGGGGGGTGGATAAAGAAAACCCTCGTTGTAGACTAACAATAAAAGAGGTGTGTGATGACTAGATATATATGTGATGTTTGTGGATGTGACATGGAAAAACCGAAGAGTATAACCATGACTATGCCTACAATATTTGAGAATTTAACAGTAGCATTTTCTGATGAATTATGTGAAAAATGTGAGGGGTCTAAAGATGATGTTAGTTGAACAATTAAAAGATGATTTACAGAAGAGAAAGAGAGCCTTTTGGGATTGGCATAACGCTAACCCACAAGTCTATGAAAAGTTTGAAGAGTACACTTTAGAAGCTATCGCTACAGGTAGGAAGCATTACTCTCATTGGGCGATCATTAATCGCATAAGGTGGAACAAAGAGATAGAGACTAACGGAGAGGAGTTTAAGATAAGTAACGATTACATCTGCTTCTATGCTCGTACATTCATTGCTTACAATCCGCAACACAAAGACTTCTTTAAGCTTAAACAGTTAAAAGAAGAAAAGCTTATACAGGAATTAGAGTCCTCCTTGGAGGATAGGCACGTTAGCTTTCTTCCTCAACTCAGGAATGAAGGCTAGTCTTTTGTCTCTCTCTGCTTCTAACTCTTGAAGCATTTCTGCTTTAACTAGAACCGATATATCAGTCCTACGCATGAGCCTGTCTCTTCTGTTTCTCCAATTAGCTAAGTATCTTTCCATTGCTCTAACTCTGCCTTTGACATTTAGCAATCCTTTAACGTCAGACTTGTAAGCACCGAGTTCATCAAAACGCTTTTGTTTTCTTAAACTGTTGAGTGTTTGTACGGCTGAATCTACTTCACCTCTCAGTTCATAAAACTGTTGTTGCAACCCTCCCATTTTTTTATTATCTACAACTAGTCTTTTAATTAGTGGATACTGTGCGAAGTTAGTTGGATTACTAAAAATATTATTTGGGATGTATGGAGAACCTGTCGCAGTTCTTGTGAGTGAATCTACAATATCCAACACATAACCTCCGAGTGTTCCTGTATATCCGTTCAATACATACTCAATTTTGGTAGGCGATATGTTCAAAGCTTCACCGATAAGTCTAGCTAACTCATTGGTCTGTGGTGAGGATTGATATCCTGGCTCTCTCTTTAGTTTGTAGTAGGGTACGATTTCTGTATTAGTAAACGCACTTCTGTTGGTTACTGCTTCAAACAAAGGCTTTATTGCTTGTATGCTGATGTCACCTGATAAGAAAGGTATGTTTGCAGAAGTTCCTACTTGCCTTCTTATAGACTCGAAAGGGTCTTTCTCTACTGATTCCTTAACTCCAAGCACTTTCTCCCCTAAAACGAGGTCTATGAACCTCTCAGGGATAGCCTTAAACATCATACCAATCTCAAAAGGTATGGGTATTTTTAATGTGTAATCAAATGGAGTTGGTATCAACCAATTGTCATCTCTTAGTTCTCTTTTGGCTTCTTTATATTCTTCTGTGTCACTAACTAATAGATAGTAAAGCATAGTGGAGGCTACAATAATTCCACCCCTCGTAGAAGTCCTTCTAAATATTCTGTTCTTAAGTTCATCTAAAGTTTCACCTTCTTGCAATTTATCTTGTGCCGAGTAAGTACCTCTAAACGATCTGTATATAAGGTCAAGACCTTGGATTCTAGCGTTCAAAAAAGGTATAGCAGACGTAACAACTCTGAACATTGGTGATAGTCCTCTACGACCAAAGTTAATTACTTCTAAAGATTGATAGGCTGCTTCAGATAAAGCTGCTGCATCTGTATAAACCTTACCTGTTCTTTCATCTATAGTATCTTTCATGCGTTTATAAACTGCATCAAAGACCCCTTTACGAGTAGCTCCATCTGATTTTGTTGTTAGTCCACCAAGACCATCCCAAATTTTATAGAAAGCATTTTGTGCTGATATACCATTATCAGAAGTAAGACCTTGTTGTCTTCTTACTCTTGCCATGTAATCAACAACATCACCTTCATCATTAGCAAAATCATAACCTCCAATAACACCAAACCTCTCTAAGTCTGACATATCAGAAAACATATTCTTCATAGTATCTATCATTGGAGTAAAGCCATCTTCTCCAGCAGATAGATTTACACCTGATGTTACAGTTGCAGATAGTGTATCTCTAAGTAAGTTTACTGCTATAAATCCAGGATCACGAGTAACTGTATCTCTTAGTATAGTAGAAGGCATAGCTAATATTTTTGTTATAAAGCCTACTTCTGCACCACCTAATGCTCTTATGCCATGAAATAATTCAGGGTCTGCAATGTCATAATATTTTTTAAACCCATCTTCAAAAACAAATATTGTGTTAGCACCTTGAGTTTGTTTAGGTGCTAGTAGTTCTGCTTCACCCATAGCTTCTAAACTTTGTACTAATTTTAAAGCTCCATCATTTTTCATAGAAGCAGTAAGTATAGATAAAGAGTTTCTAGCTATAGCTTCTAATGGATTAACATCTATTTCTGCTTCAGAACCTTTAAGTTTTATATTTAATGGATTGTTAGGTAAAGAACCACCACCTATTCTTGGTGCAGAAATACCTTCTTCTTCAACCATATCTCTATAGAAAGGATAGTAAGTTGATTTTTCTCTCCATTCATTAGCTTGTTCTGAATTTAATAAACCTTTTGCTTCTGCAAAATCTACTAATTTATTATTCCATTTTTGGAAGTTGTTATAAACCTCTACAACAACCTCATAATTAGCTTCAATATTATTAATAAACTCTAAGTCTTGTTGAGTAAATGGAGATTCAACTTGTCTATTATCTTTTTGAAATTGTTGCACTCTTTTGAGTTTGGCATATGTACCAAATATACCTTCAAGATCAACTAATGGGTCGGAGAATAAAGGTGCTGTAATTTGTAATAGTCCACCAGTTCCTTTATCACCATCTATGTATGGATTATGTACTGTATCTATTTCTAAATCTTGTACATTAGTTAATGAGTCAACTCCATCAACTGTATCTGTAGCAAAGCCTTTTGTAAGTAATCCTTGGAATATACCTCTAGCTTTATCAGCCATTCTTAAAGCTGCTATAGCAGAAGTATCTGCAATATTATTTAACAATCTTACTTCTTCAAATTCTTCACTTCCTTGTAGTAATTTTTTCTCTACCTTATCTAACTTATCTATATAGTTTTGTCTTGTGTCCTTAAAAAACTTTTTGATATTAGTTTTGGGATCAGCAACTGAATCTATTAACCTGTCATACCAAGGTGCTCTAGGTTGCACATATCCACCTCTATTAACTACACCTTGTAGTTCTTCAGGTATTTCTCTTTCTACTCTAGAGTAATTAGGTAGCTCATTAATAGTTGGAGCACTAGGATCATTTATATAGTCATAAGCAGCCTTTAAAGCTACATCAGAGGCATTTAAGTTATATACAGGTATCTCACCCCTTGGTGTCTTTTTAGTAAACTCTTCGACTAATTCTGTAGCCTTTTGTAATTCTATTTTTTCTTGTGTATTGGCTTCGCCTGTAAACCTTCTACCTCTAGAAAATAAAGGTATATCTCTAGTTATAGATGGTTCTTTATCTCTTAAAAAATCTCTAGGTGTATATTGATAAGTAGGTTTAATATCTCTTATGTCTGCTATAACTTCTGCTTCATCAATATAAGAATCATAAAGTGCAACAGCTTCTTGAAAAGCTTCTTCCGCTTCTCTTTCATCAATTATGCCAGAATTAATAGCATCAAGTTCTTTGGCAAGATATTCTTCTCTTACTGATTGTAAAAGTGTAGGCATATAACCTTGTACACGACTTATAGGAACTTCATATCTCAATATGTGTGGCAAAAGGTTTTTATTTTTTCTATTAATATCACGACCTATTTGTATTGCTTGTCTGTGATCTAAAGTTGTACTTGCAAAATCATCAAAAGCATACTGTCCATAATTAATTATATTTTCACCTTCAGGTATATTTATATTTCTATATACAATTATATTATTTTTTAGATTTTTTAAAGTTCCTGCTGCAAATCTTTCGCTTAAAAATTCTTTACTGTTTTTTAATAAAGCAGGATTTTTTTCAAACAGTTCAAGTATATCAGTTCGTAGTTGACCTGGATTCGTTCTATCTCCAGGACTTCTACTATTATCAAGGTGATCTGAAATTATTCCAAAATCACCAAACTCAAGACGAATATTTTTAGGTATTAAATAATCTGGAGGTGTTTTATCTTGTCTAGAAAATAAAGGTAATTGTTCTGGTGCAACTGGTTGTTTTAATTGTTGTTCAACTTGTGCAATTTTATCTCTTATATCTTGTACTCTTTTAGCATTACGATTACCTACTTCTGCACTTACATATCTGCTATCCGCAGACTCTATACTTTCTGCGTTATATAGTTCTGTTCGTAAATTGTTTAGTTCTTGTTGTAAGCTTTGCCGTGAAAAAGTTGGTGATACTAATGGCGGACCAGTATCAAAAAATATGTCATTTCTTTTTATTTCTTCTAATTGTGCATTAGATAATTTTGTAAGTTTTCCGCTTATTCTTAAAAACTCAG
>VMHT01186308.1_pt1 | contig 11509 bp, 19 predicted proteins | sample 4693611 | NCBI WGS metagenome assembly VMHT01 (sample SAMN12280063, study PRJNA550983) | marine metagenome | isolation source: seawater sampled from same location over 5 years 0.02-0.2 micron viral filtrate | place: USA: collected off the coast of southern California halfway between the port... ... | reverse complement strand
TCGCTAACCCGACCGGTCGCTGCTATACTTCGCGGCCTGCGCCAGTGGTGGAATTGGTAGACACGTCAGGTTTAGGTCCTGATGCCGCAAGGTGTGGGGGTTCAAGTCCCTCCTGGCGCACCACTAACCTATTGATTTCCTTATGATTTTTCCACCGCTTTCGGCTCGCTGTCGAAAACGTGTCGAATCCGCCCAATCGGGCCGTAGCTAATAGCATCCTTCAGGTGATCCGGCGCGAGGTGGGCATAGCGCATCGTCATGGCCAATGACGAGTGCCCGAGGATCTTCTGCAAGGTCAGGATATTGCCGCCGTTCATCATGAAGTGACTGGCGAACGTGTGCCGTAGCACGTGCGTAGCTTGGCCACGGGGTAGCTGAATCCCCGACCGCTTAAGTGCCTTCTCAAACGCTGGGGCGCACCGGCTGAACAAGCCATGTGCCCGGAAATGGGCAAGTAACCGGCACTCAAGATCACGGGATATAGGTATGGTACGGGTTCGCTTCGATTTGGTGTTGACGAACGTCACCGACTGATTCCGAACCCTATCAGGCGTCAAAGCCTGCCCCTCACCCCACCGGCAACCAGTGGCGAGGCAGATGACGGCCACCATATAGGCATGGGGCAACTGTGCGGTGCGCTCGATAGTCCGCAGCAACACATCAATCTGGTCAACAGTCAGGTAGCTTAGCTCCCGTTCCTGAAGCTTCAGCATGCGCACCTTGACCAGAGGATTGGGATACGAGATCTCACCCAGCCGGCTCAACTCATTGTAAACCGCACGGACATAGCCCAACTGATTGTTAAGCGTCTTGCCAGAAGTACCATTCTGTAACGCGATGCCACGAGCTTCGGTGAAGTCACCAGCGGTTAGTTTCGACGCAATCGGATTACCCAGCCGATCACAAACGCCATATAGGCTATTTCTACGCCGCTTGCCGTCGGTGAGGGTCTGCCCGTGGACCAAGTACCAACGGTCAACCAATTCCCGCAGCAAACGCCGATCCTTAACTGGTGGGGACCACAGTGGGTTATGTGCATAGCGGACACGAATTGCGGCCGCAAATCGCCGGGCCTCAGCTTTTGTATCAAACCGCTTTCGATGACGCTTTCCCTTCACCGGCTCAACATCGACAAACCAACGACCGTCCGGCAGTTGTTTGATCATATCGCCCGGCCATATCGGATATAGCGCTCCTCGAGCAAGTCACGGACATGGCGGCGAAGATCAGCGAGATACTTGCCCTTCAGGACGTAATGCTCGCGGATCATGTCGAAAAACGGGAGCTGCTTTAACGCCTTCCATGCTTGCGTAGCAGACATTCGGTGACGTGCAGCGCAACTGATGAAATTGCCTAGTAACAACTCCACGTTTTTGCCGGAAAAGCCGGACGCGGTTTTATAGTGTCGACGATACTCCACGGCGGGCGGTTCCAACGGATACGCCTGCTGGCCTATCAGCGTCCAGAACGGATCAAACCAGCCAGGACGCTGCAAGTAGCGAAAAGCATCGCAACCGTACCGCCACAGCCCATCCAAGTGATCATACAGACTGGCATAGTCATTGAAGTGCAGAATCTCGCCAGTGCGGTGATCAACGGAACCCTCCGCAAACTGCTGGACCACCGAGTGATGAAAACGGAACTCGATCCGATAGACCGGCGTGTTTTCCTGGAAATGCCCGCTTTCACACCAGACCGACCGCCAGTAATCCAGCTTGTCGCGAACCTTCGCCTCAGCCGTTTTATCGTAAACAGCCAACTGGATACCGGAAGGGGACCCGAAAAGCCAAGACTCACCCCGGCCGTACACCGCCATGGTACTGGCGAACTCGACCTCATCAATACCGTGATAGCTCCGAACACGCCGTGAGCGGCAGTGTAAGCGACTTTCGAAGTCTTTAGGTGGCTGCCAACCTTGTACGTCCAGGGCAACGTGTACGGCAGCCTGCTGGGCCTCAGCGCCGACCAGCACAGCATCGGCAAACCGGTTCATCATCGTCTGCAGCTCGGTTGGGCTTTGAGAGCGGATGCAGTGCGGTGACACCTCGATTTTGAGGTGAGGTCCCGGCGCATCAGGCTGGGCATGAAACGACTTCACCAGCAGGATAACGCCCAGGTCGGCGTTCTGTAACCGATACTGATAGCCGGAATCACGTCCGATACGACCAGCCGACCACCGCTCCCCGGCGAAATCCACGATGCCAGGAGCGTCGAACAGCGAGAGGATATCGGCGTGCAGACTACCGCGATAAAGCTGCCGAACCGTATCAGTACCGAAATGAACGACATTGACGCCACGCAAATCGAACGTGTCCCCAGTGACGGGATCGACAAACAGCTGGCCCCAGGGCGACTCCTCAAAATCGGTATCTAGAGCAATACAGTGTTTCGGTGCCTTCGACATAATGAACCCCTAATGTGCGTTACTGTGCACGCTAACGCTCAGTTATAAGACGTGTTACAGGGACGTCTCTTCGTTTTGTGCGCGGGGGCGGCGCGCGTTCGCCTGCGCTCGCCCCCGCGCTGAATCTCCTTCCTCTCTAACGCGATCCGGATCCGCTAGATGGTTGAACACCCCATCCTGCAACGCCCGCTTACAGACTGACAACGGCATGCCCCGGATACGGGTGCCCTGCTGGGTGTGGCATTGACAGTCAGACATGTCAGCCCGAAAAGCCATGCAGCCGTGGATAACCGGAACGGACTTCGGAGATTTGGCCACAGCATCATAAAGAGGCGCCGTGTAAGGGACGCCTGGAATCTCAGGTGATAGCAGGTCCGACCAATCCGCACTGACCGGAGCCGAGGTTGACCTGGCTGGGACTGTCTCCACGGCTTTTTCGGAGCCGGGGGTAGTCGAAATCTGGTCAGTAATATCCTCAGAACCGGCTGACTTCACCCAGCTCCACATATACCAGCCGCCGAACACGAGCCCCGCGATTAAAACTGGGATAATGAAAAGCCGGCTAGGTATTCGAAACTTGTGGGTGTGAACCTCAGCGGAGTGATAGAGGCCCCATACTTTCTTAGGCAGCTTGACTTGGCGCTTATTGCAATCCTGCTTTAAAGACCACTTGTCCTTAAGATCGATTACCCCGTTACCTTTATGATACTCAGTAACCAGCGGAGCACCAAAGCTACGAGAATAATGGAAGTGTTCATTGACGTATTTACGGGCTTCATGGTCAACAGCGGTTGGTGCCTGGGTAATGAACACAACATCCAGACCCCTATGGCGATGCTTGCTAAGAATGGAGCATCCTTCAGGGGTCGGACGCGATAGTGGCCGCTGGGGGAAAATATCCTGGACTTCATCGATAATAACAACAGATCCATCCTCAACGTGCCTGTGCCAATCCCGAGCCTCTTCATCCGACAACTCTATCCAGGGCAACTGAAGATCGCGGATACCACGGTGGTAAATCGGCCTATCGGTAACATCCTTATACTTGGCGATGACGTGGCTGGTTTTGCCAGAACCGGGTGCACCAGTGACCAGTGTGAACATTAATCCACCCCACAATCAAAGAAGCGATCTCCCGCCGTTATGCCGTGATCAGTAAACCAACCGCCGCGCACTTCCACAGCACCGGTTATAGGGCCGGGCGAGGGATACAACCGGCAATCCTCACGATCGCTTAAGCAGGGATGCATGCTTTGGATCGAAATGATACGACCACTGCCATCAAGCCAAGCGAGGTCAAGAGGTATTGAAACGTCATACATCCAGAACGACCGCTGTTCGGGTTTATCATACAAAAACAGCATTCCTTCGCGATCAGTTAGGTAATCGACACGCTGCAACCCCTTTTTGCGGGTGTACGACTTGTACGCCGTTTCCAAATGCAACATTTGATCGCCGATGCATAAGGTGGTTATCGGTGTCCGAAAGAAAATAACCCAAACAATCATGAGCACCAGTGAGACATTGACGACTAACCTAATCACCGACTGCCCCCAACTTCCGTGTTGCGCCCATCGCGGCGCGAATAGCCCAGCGAACCGCGTAAGCGGACAGGATGACACTCATAGCCTTGTCAACTTGCAGCTGGATCAACAGACCAGCCATATCAGCGGTAATGCCCTGGAAATTATCAATGATCTCAGTCGTCATCAGATCCATTAGAGAGTTAAACCCGATGTGGGTAATGACCCCGAGGCCGAGCGCTAGCAGCACCCTCCCGACTAAGCTGCTAGCAATTTTTCCAAGGAAGATAGCGATAGGTATGAGAATGGCCGGCATTTATATACCCTCCGCGACGATGCGCGCCGCCCAATAATACGCCATTGCCAGGATCAGATAACCGAGCATGCCAGCGAGATCCCAGAACGGAGTCATATCGAATTCGTAGGATTTACCATAGAACTGGAAGTCGAAGACGGGCGCACTGCTGGTTCCTTGTAAGAACCCGCTGTCGTCAAAGCCGTCAAAGTATTCTGATACGTCAACATCAGCCTTTTTAACCTTATTCTTTTCGTTTCCGTCATCCAGCAAGGAGTCGCCGTCTGAATCTTCGTTAAAATCTTCTGTGCCCTTCAAGTCATCGCGCCATAATTCCTGATCACACCGAACGTGAAATAGCTCAATAGCCAAGGCACATCGAGTGGAGTTCATATCGTCTGAGCAATCGGGTTCTCTGCGTTCCTCTTTTTCGCAGGTACCACCGTCATGCGAGCCCTGCTCACCATTGCCAGAGTCGCCATCTCCATCATCTTCAATGCCGCCTGGCTCACCGTCCGGAATCCCGTTCCCATCACCGTCCTGCTCACCGTCCGGCGTGCCGTCGCCATCAGCGTCGGGATCATCGGAATAGGGGTCATCTTTGTTGGGAATACCGTCACCGTCGCTATCGGCGTTACCGTCGCTGTCAGATGGTTCTTCATAGTTGGGGTCATCCTGACCGCAGTACCAATCACCGGTCGAACCACCAGCTTCATTACAACTCTCATCAGTTTCTGGTGAACGACAATACGTCTGTCCATTAGGTGCGGTGGCACTATTTGGACAGCCGCCACCCCCGTCTGGACAGTAGCGACCGTCGAAACCCTGATAACAGCCATCCTCATCCGTGTATTCGTCCCACGGCTCAGATGGCTCAGCGCCGTCGGATTCATCGCAGTAAACACCGGTACTGGTAGCGTCATAGAAATATATGCGCTCACCACTGGCCTTCTGAATCCAGGGGATTGAACCGGAGGACTGCGTTGTCATAACGCAGTTGGAGTAGCAGGCATCCGAACCAAGCGGAGAAGATGAAACGACCTCCTGAGTCTCTCCGGCGGGTATGGGACATTCGGGCTCAGGCTCGGGCTCGTCATAGCAACCGTAAGAGCCACCACCCTCAGCCTGGATGTAGCCGGAAGAACAAATAAACACAGTCCAGCGCAGCAAAGTGCCTGAATCATCAGGATCATAAGGACCGAAACACGAACGGGTATCAGGATTAGCGGCTTCCGAAGCCTCACAAGAACGCTGATTATAAGACTGATAGGTCTCGCCTCCGGACCTAATCTCATCGCAATAATCCCGCACGGGGTTACTACCGGAAACGTAACAGGTGTACGAATAGACAGAGCCAGCATCACCGAGACGCTCAGCAGCTTGAGCAAAACCGGCTAACGAACTGAGAGCAAGCCCCACAACGAGAGCGAAAACAATAAAGAAAGTTCTCACGGCACCCTCAACTGAACAAAATATACAATGCGGCCAATCCAACGCCTAGATAGATATACGCTTCCAGTCCCATTTTTATCTCCCAAATATCGTTGATATTTCGGAGATAAAAACGGGCCCCGTAGGGCCCGCCGGCTCAGGAGAAGATCATCCCCTTGACCCATTTGAAGGTGATCGCCAGGGCCGCAGCCCCGATAATCAACCCGCCGACAGTCGACAGCGCGGTTGTCAGATCACCGAAAGACGACTCGACAGCGGCCGTGTCGATGCCGCCCTCTTGAGCCACCGCCAAACCGGACACCATGGTGGTGCCGGTGATCAGGGCCGCTTTGCGACCGTATGCTGAGGCTTTCGCCTTCAGCGCGTTTGCTTGCGCTTTCATAAAACACCTCTTAATCAAAGTCAGGAAAGATAAACCGCCTCAACCACTTAAACGAAGCCGCGACGGCAAACGAAGCGAACGCCAGACCGAGGAACAGGCTGGCATCCGCATACGACAACGGAGGCAGCGTAAGCGGCACCCCATCGACGTTCTGAAGCGTGCCGGTGCAGATAGCGGCACCATCAGCCGCCTGCTGCCATTCGCCGTTTGTGCACGCTATAAGTTCCATTGCCTGCTGACCGTTTACTTATCAGCTGTCGGCTTGGCCGACGTGGAGGAAGGAGATTTTTCAGGAACGACACCGACAAAGAACGGTTGAGACTTGCCCCCGGCAGCTTTGCGGAGCATTGCAACGAAATTGACGTTGTCGCCGGGCTTCAGGTTGGGAAGCTGGTCAAACACCTGGGGATCACAGCCAATTTTCGTGACCTCATAGCCCCGAGTATTGGCCGCGTTGTCACCCACTGGCTCCTGGCCGGTGAAAACAGAGGAAAACGTACGACCATCCACAGTGACGCGAGTGATCCCGAGTACAGTTACATTCATCTCAAATTGCATGGTTTTGCCCTCTCAGAATTGGCCGTTTTGTAGGCCGTTGCTTTATTTAAAGTGGTTACGCGTTCGCCAGGGCGGTTAAGCCGCAATCGCGAAGGATCGCCCTGGCATCTGTGTTCTTCTCAGTTGCACGAGCGCGGCAGAGTGCCCGGACTTCGCGTTCAGTCTTTCCAAAACCCATGAAGCGCCAGGGTGCGTATTGATGCTTAGGTAATTCCCCGGCACTCCAACAGCGTTCCGCTACATAGATGCCTTCACGGAGTTTTCGGGTTCGGTATAAGCCGCATTGGCTAAAGCTTTTGTTCGGTGCTATCCGTTTAAAATCCATGTGTGCGCCCTCCGGGCCGGGCTCTACTCGCTTCGCTCCCCGGTACACAGGTGTACCGGCCCTTACGGGTCACGATCCCTCGCACCTCCGCCTCCGGCTCCGCGCTCCGCTTGGCAGGGAGGAACATCACTCCCTCGGACTCCGGATCAAGAGCGGGGCCGCCCCACACCGTCACCGACACCCTCGGTCTGTTCGCGGACTGTGAGCCGCCCAGCGAACCGCGCAAGGGCGGGCGGCTCCGCCGTGGCTGCGCCACCCTTGCGCGGTTCACTGGCCGTCTCCCTGATCGTCCGCGACCGAGGATGACGGTGACGGAGCGGGGCTAGAGGGGGTTACGCTAGACGCAAAATCGGGACAACCGGCTTCCATCCAGGCGGTGAGGACCGCGCCACCAAGGGTCCACAAATCCGTGCCGCGACGAATGGCTTCCTCTTGCAGCGACAGATAGACGGAACTGGGAGCCACGACATAAAAACGCCGGTCTTTGTCTTCAAAATTGGTACGACGCGGCGGAATCACAGAAGCGGTCATAGTGCCCCCTGAAACAGCGATAATTGGGGGGATTGATCACGACCGGCCCGGTAGATAAAGGCCAGGGCGTCGGATCGGCGAGACTCAGGAAATTCGGCGGTGTCGATAACACCAACCAGATTACGAACGTGGACACGAAGCACCCCATTTGCAGACGTGATTACACCCAGCAGGCGGACGCCCGCACGGCGAAGAAGGGACACCTGAGCCAAGGACATGGCGGCGGATTTAACGCCTTCCCAGCAGTAGCGGCCGCCTCGACGTTTGTAGGTGGCGCGGATCACGACGGCACCCCGCATTGGTCAAGGAAATCAGAGTGGCTCAAAACGCAAGGGTGATCCGGATCGTCACCTGCGAAATGGAACGTAACCGCACAAGGAAGCAAATCGGAAACAAAACAACCACGCCAGCCGGTAGTGGGCGAACGCCAGTAGAAAAGATTTCCCGGACGCAGAGCTTCAAGCTCCCGTTTTGTCATCGGCCTCATACCTCGCCCTCCCGTAACTGATCGACCAGAGCAACGACATTCACCATCCGACGGCGACCGACCGTCACAACCGGCAGATAACCTTTATCGACCCAGCCGCGCACAATCCCCGGTTCCGTTCTGATCCACTCCGCGAACTCAGCCCACGGCATCAGCGGCGGCCAGTCAGCTTGCTTGTTCATCCCTTCCCCAATGTCCGGTATCATCACTCTGTACCACTGTGTTTGTTGTACATTACAACTGTAGATTACATAAACCGAAGGCAGGCGTAAAGTACAGGTGTAATATACATCTATACTTTTTGGAAATAATGGACGAACGAATTAGAACGCTTATAGATAAGATCGGAATTGATGAACTGGTGCGCCACACCGACATTGGCTCAACCAGATGGCGGACTGTGCGTTACGACAAACGAACAAGGATCAGCACAAAAGAAGTAAGCGCACTAACATCCATCAGACCGCAATATGCGCTTTGGTTAAGCAGTGGGCAGATCGCTCCAGAGGCAGGACAGACCAGCCCGGAATATGACGAGGCTAACGCACAGCTTAAGGAACACGGCGAGGGATAGAGATCACGCAAAGGGCCGCAAGAGCCTGGTTCTCTAGGAAGGGGGGAAGATGACGGACCATAATGACAGCGCAACAACTATCGGAGTAGCAATCGTCGCTGCGGCCATAATCATAATCGGTGGTTGGATCGGATACACCGAGTACAAGGAAGCTCAGGCGATCAAATTCTTAAACCAGATGGGGCGAGAATTCGAAAAAGACACCGAACGAAGAATCCAAAAGCGGGAAGAGCGTAGAGAACAACGCCGATACGAACAGCAAAAGGCTAAGGAACAGGCTGAATTGGAGAAGCGGCGAAAAGCTGAATACGAAAGAAAGCTGGAACAGCACATCAGCGAAGAATGCCGCTTCTGGAAGCTACAAAACCAAGAAAATCCAACGGACCGGACCGTCACCAAAGTGAAACGGCACTGCCCCTTTGGATGAACCGTGGGGCTGCTCGCCCCACACCCCCGCCAGTCTGCGACTGGACGCAAAATCAACACCTTGGGCCTGTGCGGCCCAAACCCGCACCAGCGTGACGCTGGACCCAAGCGTTATTGAAATCAAAAGGAAAGCCGCTGTTTCCCTTTCAATTCCAATAACTCCAACACCGTGGGGCTGCTCGCCCCACACCCTCGCCAGTCTGCGACTGGACACCAAGGCACCATGTCGACAAAGTGTCGAAATCAAAGTGCAGAGCAGGGCGCCACTGTGCGAGCGAGCAAAGCTAAGTCACTGTTTTGTGCGGGAAAGTGACACAATGTGCGCCAAGCAATAGGGTTCAAGTCCCTCCTGGCGCACCATCTAACAGGCGACCGTTTGGGTTGTCACAGTCTTAACTCGACCCAATCTTTTTCTTGGCCGTTCCGTTGAGCCCAGGAGTTTTTTGGCCAACTATCTTTGGTTGCACAGCCTATAGGGCTCTGAATCTGGTGGTAATTGGCCTTTTTAGCCCAGAAATTTCATTTTGAAAGGCTGGAATTTTATTTTGGCTCATCATCTTCCTTTTTACGAAATGAATTTCGTAAATTTATATCCATTCCCTTAAGCTGCTCAATCGCCTCTTGCTGGCTCTCTAATAATGCTCGAAGTGCGGGTTGGTTTTCATAGATATCCATAAAGAGATTTCTATTTAAGTGTGGGTGAGCTGCTTCAGATGCTCTTCTTGCTGCCTCCGACGCTCCTCTTGCTACGTCCGATGCTCTTCGCGCTGCTTGTTCCGCTTGCAACACTCCCGCTGGTAGAAAATCATCGGCTTGTCTAATTGCTTTGTCTTCTGAGAGTAATGTTGCTTCGTCTAAGTTCTCCGTCGAAAAGCCCGATCCAATTTCTTCAATCGAAAGCTGCATGAATCTTTTCGAGTTATATATAATAATTTTTCTTCCGGTTGTATCGTGAAACTCTCTCTTTAGTGCAGGAGATGGACCTATTATTTTGCCTGAAACTTTTTCCATCCAGTCTTCTTTCTTTTCATTGCAGACAAAAATTATGTCCTTGCTTTCTCTTTCTGATATTTTTAATATCTCTTTCCATATTATTAAGTCACCAAATATCCGATTTTTTTCTGATTCGCTGATGGAGTCGAAATTTTGGGGCGCTTTATTTTGATCCTTGTGCCCAGGTGGTATGCCTTCTGTGTATCTTTTTTTGCCATCGGCGTAGATTTGATCAAGCTCTTCCTTGCTAGGTTCTTCTGCAATACAGTCGCGAAATATCTTGTCTAGCTGCTCTAATATTTGATCTCTTTCAGGCGATATTCTTAGTAATATTCTATCTCTGGTCTTTTCTAGCTCCGATTTTAAAGACTCAAGGCTTGATTTTATTTTTCTTGGCTGTTCGGTTTCCGAAAAGGGATGTTCTGCTTCGGGTGAGAATATATCTATTATTTCCTGGCATTTTTCTATTGATTTATTATAAGGTATTGCTCTATCGGATATAACTTTTGCTCTATTTTTTAAAAATTCATCTGCTACTTGATATGGAAGTATTGTCCTGTCGTTTATTTTTTTTAGTAGTTCTATCCATTTCTTGGTGTTGTCGCTGCTATACCTATAAAGATTGAGTATGGCGTTAGTGTCAAATACAAATATTCCATCTTCCCATATCCTTTGGTATGACTTCTTGTTTTCATTGAAATAGTGGGGTAGGTTTTTTTTCATTTTATAGTACCGGAGGTAGAAGCATCTTGTTTTAGTATGATGTAGCCTGTTTGCTGTTCCAGCTGCTTGTCAAGTCTCTCGCATCCTTCTTGCTGAAGCCCTTCGCAGTATCGTCTGATATCGCGCATGATTTCTTACTGGTGATGGTGATGGTGATGGTGATGGTGATGGTGATGGTGAAGTGAGATGTGAAGGAATTGTTTCTTCTTCGCATCTTGACTAGTGCGTTAACTTTTTGCGATATAACCTCGTATAGGTTAACAACACATCACTTCCAAGGAGGGAAAATGAAAACGCCGACAGGCATTGCTATATTCTTTGTTTCACTCGTTATAATCCCGGCCAGCGCCGCAACGGACGCCGTGCAGAAGTCGCGCATCGCCAAGTATGCCTCAATCTGTGACGACTACGAGCGTGCCAAGACGCAGCTCGAGTGCCATCGTCCGCCCGGCAGTTATAAGCACGCCTACGAGATGACCGGCCAGGCCCGCGAGCGGGCGCTGGCGCAGGGGCGTAAGTTGCTGCGGATGCGGCGGGAAACCGATGAGGCGATGGATCGGGTGGGGCGGGATCGGCGTTTGTATCGGTAAGAAACTTGCCGGGTGGCTGGCGCCACCCTTTCGCGGGCGGGGCCCGCTCCCACAAGGCCCGCTCCCACAAGGCCCTGCTATTTCTTCTTGAGTTTGGCCTTCAGGTTCTTGTCCATGCGGCGGAAGAACGGCTGGGTGAGTCTCACCGCCGGGCCGGGCGCGGCGGCGAGCACCAGGCTGCCGAGGGTGCCCAGGGGTTTGCCGACGCGGGCGGGGCGGTCGCGCAGGGCCTTGATGATCCAGCCG
>VMHT01123890.1_pt1 | contig 11511 bp, 4 predicted proteins | sample 4693611 | NCBI WGS metagenome assembly VMHT01 (sample SAMN12280063, study PRJNA550983) | marine metagenome | isolation source: seawater sampled from same location over 5 years 0.02-0.2 micron viral filtrate | place: USA: collected off the coast of southern California halfway between the port... ... | reverse complement strand
GTGCAACTGCTGCGAGAACAACTCTATAAATATAGCGGGTACCTGAAATGTGGTTGCTAGGATCTGTCGCATCTCCGGAGGTATCGTTTATAATGGTTGCACTCATACTAAACTCAGCAGTGTAGCGAGTAGCATAAGACATCAAAGTTTCACCAAGTTGAAAGTCTTGACTGCTACCAACATCAACATATGTACTATCTGCTGCACCTACAACTTTCTTCTGGAATTTTGCCGTAATTTTTAGATCGTTTGTACTCCTGCCTGCAGTGGTGTTTGTCGATAAAGCTACAGGTGCTGCAAACTGATCGTTAAGAGCAAAATTCAAAAAGGTTGTTTCACCTGCGTGTGGAAAACCACTATTACCATTTGTTAACTCTTTTGTAAACGGGGTAGTAGGTTCTTCACCTTTAAAGCCGGCCTCACTGTTACCAACCAACGTTTCATAAGAAGCATAATATCCGCCTGTGTTTCCAAGACGAGAATCAATCTCACTAAATACTTCTTCTCGAATATCGGCTACTCTTACAGTACCTGCTTCAAGTCTGCCGACTTTCAGAAGAGGGGTTGAAATTGAACTAGTTACTGTTAAGTTTTCCGCCTCAAGGTTCCCTTTTAGAGTAAGTTTTCTCGCAGGATTATTAGCATCGTCGCTAGTAGGAGAGAACGAGATAAAGGTATTTACATCACCAAATACAAAATCACCAGTAGTTAAATCAATAAATCCACCAGTTTCCGTACCTGTTGGAGCACCTTTTGACTCTGCCACAGTTCTACTAAATACTGTAGAAGGTATTCTATTCGAAGCACCACTTGCCTGACCAATTGTACCACCCTGAAAATCAGAACCACTAACTGTGCCAGTTACCGCTAAATTAGTGCCATCAAACGTAAGTTTATTGCCAGAGGAATTACCTACAGAAAGTTTATATGCACTTGAGTGTCTGCCTAAGAAAAACCCTGTGCCCGTATCAAAATCAGTCTGTCCTGCCTTAATAGAAGGAGTTCCTGAAGGAGAGCTTGCAAAAGTTACCCCACCAGAATTTACAGTAATACCCGCATCTACTCGAGCTAGAGTATTGTTTGAGTTTGCTTCTTCTGGTTCTAGAGACTCAATGGTTACTCCGCTACCGTCCGTTCCGTAGTTTATATTTGCAGCATTTAAAGGTGTAACTACTGCTTGTAGTCCTCCATTGTTTGCTGCTCCCTTATTTGTATATGCGCTAAATCTTTGAAAGACTCCTTGATCTCCGGGCTGTTGTATATTTACTACATATCTGACCCAATACTGATAGGTGTCTGACTGATTTATTTGTGTAAATTTATCGACAAACTCATTGCCAGAAACAGTAGCAATTTGAATACCATAATCACCGCTATCCCCCGACCCTTTTCTCCAAACTTCTACTTGATGTGTAGAGGGAGAAAAGGAGGTAGATTGTGTCCAGGATAAATCAACGGTCTGCACACCAACTGTAGCTGTAAAAGAGTCACTACTAATTGCAGTTACAGGAGCATCCAATACTTCCTGGTTTGAAAATGCGGGAGCATCCGTTAGCTCTTTTTGCCCTATAATCCCTTTTAACTTATATGCGTTTGAATTATGTTCTTTTGCCGTTATATCTACAAGTCCATCTTGTTTTATACCTATGTTTGAGATTCTGAATATTTTATCTGCAAAATCATAATCTTCGTGTGTTAGATATATAAAATCCCCCGCTAAAAGAAGAGCGGCCTGGGGCTTAGTAGTAAAACTTACTGTTAAACCCCCTCGAGACTCGTCTAGAAACTGCTGTATATTTATTCGGGCATTAAAATAGTTTGTTACGCCCTCCATAGAAAAATTGCCTTGTTTTGTAATTCCTCTATCTTGTTTTAAGTAGTTAGAATTAAAAAAGGTTACTTCTCTACCTCCAAACTTATTTTGTGGATCTATAATACTGGAGGTAACGGAGTTAAAAGTATCTTTTGTTGCGGCAGAGTCAATTTTTAAAGATCCTATAATATCGTCTCTATGAATTTTTGAGGGGATATACGCTGTATTTCCTATAGTTATACTATCAGCGTTTGCTACACTTGGGGCATCTTTTTTTACTACAACTTCGTATTTACCTGCCGAATATCTTAAAATTCCATTAAACTGTCTAAGAAGTAAATTAACATTAGAAAATAAAGACTTAGAAGTATCAATTACAATATTACATTGATGTCGTGTTGCGTTGTCCTGAACAGGCTCATCCCACCCTAATAATCTCCAATATTTTACATCATCTGAATCATAGAGACTGTACCCAGACCCAACAAATCCTGATCCAAGAATAAAAGTTTTTACTACTGGATTGCCGTTGGGAGCATAAAAATTACTACCGCCTGGATGACTAATTGATAGAGTACCACTTGCATCCACTCTGGTGAGGCTTAATGAGTTTGCACTGACTGTAGGAAGAGCATTAAATTGAGCAGTAGTATAGTATCCGTCAGCAGTAGATCTTTTTATAACTCCTGCCCCATTATAAAGATAATGCCCGTTTGTAGCTCTTCTATCTGAATTATGTTTATGACATAGCTTTCCTATAACATTATTAAATGTTACTTCTTTATATTGAGTAGGTCCAAAAGTAATACTATTAGATACATTAGATACGGTTCCCTGGAATATTAACGTGCCTGAAGTATCTGTAAGTTTGTATACTTGATTAGTCGCTACAGATGCAGTATTAAGAACTGTAATTGTAACTTCTGATCTACTATCACAGTCTCTAGCAGCTGTTTTAAATGAGTCAATATTTATATCTGTATTTATGTCTAAGCCTTTTCCGTACCTAGTATCTGTTAAATAATCTAGTAGTTGAATTACGGGATTAGTGCTCACTCTAAAATCGTCATTCGCTGAAAAACTGTAGTAGCTGATGTTGTAACCACCTGCAGGAATTTGTCCGGATAAAGCTTGTACCCAATTTAAGCGCAGATATTGTCCATTTATTTCTGTAGGTGTTATTACTCTTTTAGAGGGACTACTAACCCCAGGCGTACTAAGTTTTAGCTTTCTTCCTGTTGTGGCGCCTGCGGTTGACCAGTTACCGCTAGCTCTTGTGATACTTTGAATATCTATTTTAATATCATCGCCATTACTAAAAGAGGCTCGTATTGCAGCAGCTCCGGTGTTATTATGATCTAGAAATGACATAGTTATTTTATTCGTTGTTGGATCATAAGAGGTAACACTATGTCCGAGGAAAAACCCGTATGTATTATCTGGATTAGTATGATTTAGTATCGAAACGGTATGAGTAGAAAAGTATGTAGCTTCCGTTCCTATCGTAAAAGCCGCCATAGCTTCTTCAAAGGTAGAGTTTTGCTCAACTGTAAATATCATTTTCCCCGAAGTAGTACCAGTAGTTCCCGTAATTGCTGTTACTGATACTGCAGGAATTGTTACCACGGTTAAGCTTAAAGTGTCTCCTGTAGGGCTACTTAAAATACTATCAGGTTGAGCATCTATAGTAGTACTTGTACCAACTTTTTTTACTTTTACAACCGTATGATTATATACTTCGCTAGGAAGATTATCGAATCTCATGCGATAATTATCAATAACACCATCATCATGAGTTGACGTATGAGTCCCTCTATTTGCAGGCTTTCGGGTAGCTATTATTTGTTGTAGTGTAAACTCTGTACTAACTATTAAAGCATCCGCCGTTGTCGTAAATTGTACCTTATCTCCTATATTAAAGTTAGTACGAGGGTTAACCTCTCCTGTATCTAAACAGAAATCATATCCGTAACAATTTAAATACTTCCCTTTAACAACATACTCCATTTTAGGTATTACTGCGGAGTTATCTGAAAAATTATACTCTGAGACAGTATATGCAGTATCTAATAAGGTATGGTTTGCAGACCAATAGTACTTACTATTATTAAAGTAATCTTCTTGAATTTTAAACTTTTGTTCCGTACTGTATTTTCTTAGTCTATCACTAGCCCGTTGCTCAGATTGCCCTGTAAAAATATCTATAACTACGGGGGTAGGTTTATTGAGGTAACAAGATCTACCCGCACCCACTACCGGATCCGTATCTAGAGAAATAGTGTCAGACTCCTCAACAGTAGGTGCAGTAGTATTAAAAGTAGCAGTACCCCAACTAAATTGAAAATCATTTAAATAACCATCCAAATGGGTAGATACATTAGCTATCGAATCCCCTACAAAATATCTATTTGTAGGCATACTACTAATTGCATCCCCTCTTAATAGATTTCCTTGACAAACAAAAGGAGCATCATCTCCTGATCGATTAGCACCGTCTGTACTATCTATACATACTGAGGACTGATCATCAACATGAATATCAAATATACCTGCAATATCTCCCTCGCACAAGGCATGGGCTACAACTACTTTTCCTGAGGATATGCTTTTGAAAGCATCGGCAAAAATTGGAAAACTATCAATCTTTCTAACTCCATATACTACAGGTAAATATTTTGCGGAAAGATTAAATCTTATATCTACCTCTCTTTCTACATCTACATCATATTCTATAGTTCTTCCTGAGCCTAATCCTAAGAATCCGGATTTTTTAAACTTAAATCGTTTTTCTTTGCCCATAAAGTTAGCTACAGTATTTATGGCTCTTTGAGAGTGCTCAAAACCATAATCAAATTTATATTCTTCTCTATGCACTGAATCTGAGTCTGGTGTCTCATCTAGACCTAAAGCTCTGTGCTCATTATCTGAAGTTTTTCTTCCCTGTATTTTTACAAAGTCGCCCCAATGATTTGTTAGGCTCCAACTTACAGAAGCTCCTTTACTTACGTCCTCTTTTAGACTACCTTTATTTATATAGCCTATAAACAAGGTAAAAGGTTCACCAATTATAGCCCCTGTTTCAGGATTAATATAAGCTCTTTCTATTACAACTTCTCTATGTATATAAGTAGATTTTGTAGGGTCATTAACATGATCTAACAACAGACTTTTAACTTCTGGATTTGTTTGTGTAATAGTTCCGCTGGTAGTACCTAAATCATTATAAGATTCTCTGGGTGTTACTAAAACTTTGCCATTGGTGATACCACTAGAGGATTCTTGAAAACTATTGATTGTAAAATAGAATATGGTAGAAGTACCCGCTAGACTACCTATCTCTATTGAGTCCCCTTCCTTAAATCCTTGCTCTACCGCATTAACACCAAAGTCTATAAATGATCCATTCGCAGTATATAAATTTGCATTAGATACGTGTACAGATACACCTAAAGCTGTGGCGGAAAGCTGTAAATTCATGGAGGAAGCTTTTGCTAAAGTCTCTTCTTTAACAGTTCCTACGCTAAGTACTTTATTTGGGAGATAAGTATTTCCATTATGAACTACTTCATAAGGCCCATCTGTTATATAAACGTAGCCTCCATCTGTTTGGTCAGATGGTACAGGTTTTTCAAATCTTATAAGATGCGATATAATAAACTCGTCGTTTCCGACGAGTGCAGCTTTAAGATCATTATTTAAATTTCGTAGTGCCATTTAGTAGCAAGCCTCCTCAAGGTTTAGTGAGAAACTATATAGTCCATTAGTTCCTAAATCATATTCTATAACGTTGCCTTTCTGTACAACTTGTACTAAAGGCTCCGAAAAATTAAGTGTTGTTCCTGTTTTTAACACCGCTTTTTGTAAGGGCGGAGTAAATGTAATTCTAGCTTTATTAGCGTTGGGGTCATCTGCTGTTTCTGGTTCTCCGGAAAGCACATTACCTACTGTCTCTACTCGAGTAACTTTATAAGCTTTTGTATGATTTGTATTTGTAGAGGCTATATGAAATAAATCTCCTACAGAAGGAGTAAAGTTACTAGAGTTTATTCTCAACTGCGACTGTCCTGCAGAATAGTCTACACTCCCGCTTGTTCTATCTTCTAAGCTAACATTGGATGCGGAAGAGTCTTTATATTGGGGTAAAGATACTTTGAAAGGCTTTAAACTACCTTGTCTATGTAGTAAAAATCCGTAAACAGGATCAAATTCAGATCTTGTCATCGGGTTGTAAGTTATGTTTACCATCCAGCTATGGTACTTTTTATATCTTGATATAAGTATGCCGCCGTTAGTTCTATCTCTCATAATATCCATCTCGGATGAGAACTTTACTGATGCAAAACCTGGACCTTGAGTGCCTCCAGTACTTCCATCTGCACTTATACTATGATTGGGATCTGGTAATATATTTTGAGTAGCCATTATACAGTCTCGTTAATATCTACGGCCTCTAAAAAACCGTCTCCTGTGGAATGGGCAGCTTCTCTGATCATTCCAATAATGTTATTTCTCTGTACTGCTAGAGCATCTTGCATGTTCTGTGTATCTATTGCCTGTATAGTAAAGTTTACATTTACAGGGTTACCCGAAGCAATATTCTGGCTTTCATCTGAGGGAAGAATTGTTCCAGGCATATCTGGCATAAACACTTCTGGTCCTTGCTCTCCTACAACGTAACCACCGTTTGCTCTATGCTTGTATCCAGCAAAAGCAGGTGTATAATTGCCCATACCTGTACCAACGCCGGCTTGGCCTCGTGCATAAGCTAGTTCACCCAGAGCATTTCTACTACTAGCAAGGTCTACTTTGTTCTCTCTTTCGCCTACGGAGATAGAAGTAGGTCCGGATTTAGCAGCGCTTCCACCTCCGCTGAATGAGGTTTTAGCAATTGTAGCTAATTGCATAGCTCCCAATGCCCCAAATAATGCAATACCGGGAATAGATGCAGGTAAACCTTTTTCAGATTCTTTCATAATTGCAGCAGCTGTAGATGCGATTACAGTAGCCATCTTCATTTTTTTCTGTTGTTCGAAGTTTTTTCTCTCTACTGCGGTCTTTTTCGCTTCAAGAGCTTTAAGTTTTGCAACAGAACCGGCTGATTTACCGTCTCGTTTTTTCTCTGCTTCAATCTCTTTGTCAATACCTGCAACTTTAGCTGCAGAGCTTGCTGCCATCATTTGACCAATACCACTTATAGCAGCTGCTGCAAACTCTGCCATCTCAGCACCTTTCGCTAGCTTACCGCTTCCTTTCTCTATGCCGTCTGACATATCCAAAAACGCATCAGATATAGTAAAAGCTCCTTGAGTAACACCGGCCATTAGTTCCCCTTGAGGACCTAAAGACTTTAAATTCTCCATCATAGGAGCGATAGCTTCGCCATATGCTTTTAACCTTTCTTGAGCTGCACCTGCCTGATTTTCTGCAACGCTAACATTACCCGCTGCATCAGTATCCATTCTAGTAAACTGATCTGTTCCTGCGAACGCTTTAGTATCAATATTACCCTGATCATCAGTAGTTGTATACTGTTGGGCAGTGCCTAAAGCATCTTGTAGTCTTTTTACTTTTCCTAGTTGACTATCTTCTGCACCGATCGCACTTATCATGCCTTCTCTTGAACTCTGTCCTGTTGACTGAAAATCAATCTGTGCTTGAGTTCGTTGACCGGTTGCTGTATTTGCCGCTGAGTCTTTTCTAGCGTTTGACATTTGTTTCAAGACAGTTAACTGGCCCTCTAGATTTTTTAGCTGTGCCGCACCTGCTACAGTTGTTGCATCTATAGTAGATTTAGCAAATTCTAGTTTTAACCTCTCTAACTGTAGTTCTTGATCTATAAGTTCTGATTTTAATCTGAACTCTTCATTAATAAACGCGATTCTTTGTTTAAATGCAGTAGCAGCATTTAAACCTGCTTGTGCAGCAGTAACTTCAAACTTGCCTCCAGCCTTTAATGTATCTAAAGATAGATCGAGAGTTTTGTATAGGTTTGCATTATTAAAATTGGCTTGTAACTGTGATAACCCTGCTTTGAGAGTTGCTGCTTTATTCTTTGCATTATCAAAGGCCTCTGCAACAAGTCCTATCCTAGTTTTAAGAGGGTCAAATGCAGCAGATCCTTCTTCTGCTACCTGCTCAACAGTTAAACCAAATCTAGTAACATCTATGGCTCCTGCCCTTACTTGAGCTCCAAACTGCGCTGCAAAACCTTCCGAACCAGGTAATTCTGATGCTGCTTCTAATCTTGCAATGGCATTAATTGTTGACTCTACATCATTTCCTAGGATTGTGTAAGGGTTCTTACTTTTTACACCGTTCATGAAAGTTGTCATTGCAGTCTGGCCTTTCTTAACGTTTTCAGCAAACTTAGTTATTGCATTAGAGGATTCAGTTGTTTGTGCTTCAATTAAAGTAAAAGCTGCAAGTATTTGAGTTTGAAAGGCCTTTACAGCTGCAGGCCCTTCTTTTTTAGCCTCTTCTAAGCCTGCTGTTAGGAAATCACTAAAATTATCTACTTCGAGTCTTTTGAAACCATCTTCAAATTGCTTTCTAAAGATTTCGGGAATTTGTACGCCTGAGTCTTTTGTAGCGTCAACCAATGCATCATAAGATTTTGTTGTGCCTTCTACAAATCTCTCTATTGCTTTCTCTTCTGCTATATCTGTAGCGAATTGCTTTACACCGTCGCTGACCCCTTTTAAAGCATCTTGTACTACCTCCGGTGTTATCATTTTTAGTGCGGATTTAAAAAGACCAAATAGTTTAGCCGGAGCCGCAAGTATTGCTTTGCTCATGAACACTATTCCATCACCTATGGCTCTAAAGCCGTCGGCAATCGTTCCTAGAACTTTGCTTTTATATATCATAAACAAACTGGCAATGAGTCCTTTCTTGGTGTAATCTTCCGCCTTAAGTTCGCTTGCTAACATTGTTACATTTCCAGTGAATTCTTTTATCACACCTGATGTAACTTGTAAGTTATTCGCAAACTTGTGAACAGCAGCATCTTGAGCCGCTTGTTTATTTAATTCAGCCATTTTCTCTATGGCTTCATCTGTTGACATATTTGCAAGATTTGTGGCATCAGACCTAAGAAGCTCTTGAATTGCCAAAGATTTGAATGAGGCCTCTAGTTTTTTATTTCTCGTTTCTAGTTGTTCTACTTTCTCTGTTACTGATTTTGTTTGCTCTTCTAGTCTTTTTTCTGCTTCTGTCGGTTTTGTAATAGCCTTATAAAGAGAAGTAAGACCTTGTACAAGTAGTCCTACCACAAATATTATTTGACCTATAAAAGGTAGCGCATTAACTAGTGCAGCTCCAAATACTCTGGCTGCTCCCCCAGCAGTTACAGCTATAGGTGCGAATTTTTTAAGCATCTTATTTACGACTTTATTCTTAGACTGCCACTTGTTACTACCGGCAATTACATCATCCAAATTCTTTCTATAGTCTTTAAAAGATTTATTAGCTTCTTTGAATCCGTCAATAGCTCCCATATCTCCAATCTTTTCAATAGATCCAGATAGGTTTGATTCAGCTTGAGAACCCTTTCTTCTAGAGCGGAGTTCTCTACCTGCAGAACCTCTTCCTTCTTCTGCGTCGATTAAGTCTTCTACAGCTTTTTTCTGGTCTTTAATTACTTTTAGCTCTGCTTGCTTTAACTTAATATTTTTAACAGCATTATTCTCTATATTCTTTTGACGTCTATTTTCGGATTGTGCTAAAGATTTTTGAGCTATTTGTAACTCTGCGATACTTACTTTTTCACCTTTTCGTAGTTTTTCTTGAACTTCGGAAAACTTACTTTTCTTTGATGAGACAGCACCCTCTGTAATTTTTTGCTTAGAAGCGTTTACTAACTCCTTTCTAGCTTTTAGTAGTTTTTTTGCTTCATTAGTTGCTTTTGTAGCGTTATCCGCCAGTTTATCTCCTAACTTATTAAGAGAAGGAAATATATGTTTTGCAATACCTGCTCCAAAAAGTATAAAGGTACCTACAAGTGCCATCATACTATTAGCTAGTAAATTAACTACAGGCCCTGCTACTGTATTTACAATATTAAGGAAGCCTTTTCGTAATTCTTCAAAGTTAGCATATAACTTATCATAAGGGTTTGCTTCTATTTCAGATAAGTCACCAAACTTTCTTAGACCTTGTCCCAGCGCTTTATTTAAAAATGCTTGCCGCCTTTCAGTATCGGTCAAGGCACTAGCAGATTTATTTAAACTAATAGCATATTCGGATACAGCATCGTCTAGACGAACAAAGATACCTAATTCATCCAGAATTTCAGGTTCTAGTTTTGCTGTACCACGAATAAGTCTATCTAAAGAGTCTGCTAAATCTCTACCTAACGCTATAGAAGCTCCCTTTGCAATTTTTGCAAGTCCTTCCATTTCGTCAGTAGAGAAGCCAGCAGAGAAACCTGCAGCAGTTGATTTTAGTGCTTGTTCTAAGCTAACTGCGTTGCCTGTTGCGGTTTGAATAGTTTTTGCCATGCTAATGGCAGTTTGACCAGATATATTACCTAAACGAGTAAATCCATCTTCTAACTGCTCAATAGCAAAAGCGTTTTTAAGTTGACCAAAAATTGCCGTAAGAGCGAACACTCTAGCAGCAATTTCTGCATACGCAGGTACAAGACCTCCGTTTATTCCTTCAGTCATTTTAGAGAAAGCTTTAGTGCCGTTTGCAGTAGCTCCTGCTACACCTTTCTGCTTTTTTTGGTAGCCTCCAGCAGCTCGGGCAGCTTTATCAGTACCTTTTGCCGCTTTATCCGCCCCTTTTGCTACTTTATCAAGACCACCATCTTCTGTGACTCGATATTTTACATTAATGTCATTACTTGCCACTAGACTTTCTCTTTAGCTTATCCCTCTCTCTTTTTAAGTCCTTTTGAGATTGTTCTATAGCTCTTGATTCTAAGTATACTAGAATCTCTAAAAATAATTCCTTATCTTCAACTCCATAAATATCTAAGTAATGGTTTAAATTTGTGAAGTCTTTTCCCATATATCCAATATCAGGATATATTCTATCTCCCAAAGAGCTGAATGTAGCCATAGCCTGTCCTACAATCTCTGGGAAATCCTCCCAATCGGGAGGTATTTCCTCGGGGTCGGGTTCCTTTCCTAACTGATCACACATCTCTAAGTAACGTGATCTAGTCATTTTTGAATCACTGTTCTTGAAGAACTTTTCCAGCCTTTTCATTAACTGGTTTTTTTGATCCTGTACGAAAATTATCTAAATCAAAGACTACCTCATTGAGCCATGTATCAAATTCAGTAGAAGAACTTACTAATGTTTCTGCGTTATCCTCTGAAAATGCAAGTTCCGATTTAGGGTCTTTTGCCCCGATGTCAATTAAAAGAAGAGTCTCTAAGTGCTCAAGGGTTAAACCCTTCCAGTTTTTAATACAAGCTCGACTAAAATGTGTTACGAACTTGTCTTCATCTAGAGTCTCTATTGCTGCTCTTGTTTTTCTATCAAATTTTTGAATAGTACATTTCTTTCTAAGCCCTGTAAGTTCTTTTCTTGATAAATTTGCTACTTCTATTTCAAATCCTGGTAGGCCAGGAAAATCGATCCATACCGCTTTGGTATCGACCATTAATTGCTTAAGATCCATTGTTACTCCTAAAATTAAGTGGTTGTTGTTTTATAGCTTATGAGAGAAGAGATAGGGTTTTGATTCT
>VMHT01082518.1_pt1 | contig 11511 bp, 12 predicted proteins | sample 4693611 | NCBI WGS metagenome assembly VMHT01 (sample SAMN12280063, study PRJNA550983) | marine metagenome | isolation source: seawater sampled from same location over 5 years 0.02-0.2 micron viral filtrate | place: USA: collected off the coast of southern California halfway between the port... ... | reverse complement strand
AATATTTAATGCTTGGGGCTGGCGAAGGCCGCGAAGTACTAGGAAATTCACGACAGGCAAAGGTATTTAATGCTCGTAGTGACTATGATGTGTTCACAAGAAAACCAAAAGGAAAGCGTAGACAAGGACTGTGGGCAAGGCTATAAGGAATTTAGGAGTATATTATGTGTCTTAAAGCTGTAGGTAAATTATTAGGTTTACGCCCCAAAGCACCAAAGGCTGACCCAGCTAATGATGCTATTATTCGTCAGTTAGATGAACAAGCAAAGCAAGCAAAGATAATGGCTCAACAAGCTGCAGATGAAAGAGCGCGGCTCAAAGAAGAGCGTTTGCAACAGACTGTTGCACGTAAACGCAAAGGCATAGGTCGTCGTTCATTAATTATGAGTGGCAGTAGTGGAGAAGGCTTTTTGCCAGCAGCAGTGAGGCAACCAACCGATGGTTAGTTTTGCAATGGGCATAGGTAGTTTATATGGTGGCATGCCAACAAGCATGATACAGTCAAGAACTACACAACCTAAAAAAACAACAAAGGCTAAATCGCTAGTAATGCCAAGAGGTGTAAGTGAAACTTCGCCAGGTAATTATAAAGATTCAAAAGGCAATCAACTTATAAAACAAGGAGATCAGTTTTATACTTTGCCTACAGTAGCTGATAGTGCATTTGGATATATTACTGTACCTACGCTTTATAAGCCGCCACCTGAAACCAAAAAAGAAAGAGTTGAAAAGAGGCGTATTGGAATAGAGGCGGCTGTAGGTTCAAAAACTCCAATTTTTGAGGACTTGCCTCAACCAGAAGAGTCGCCAATAGAAACTATACAAGTGCCAGAAGATGCAACACCAGAACAAAAAGAAGAAGCTAGATTAAAAGAAGAGGCAAGGTTTCGTCAGCGTGAACAGGAACGCCAAGCTCGCAGAAATCAACTTAGAACATTTTCAGGACAGCGCAGAAGTTTATTAAGACCTGCAGCAAGAAGACCTTACTATGCATAAAGATTCTGCAAAATATTATCTTGAGAAGTATCGCAAAGCTAAAGCTGAAAGACTTCAGTTCGAAGAGTTGTATGAAGAGTGTTATGATTATGCCCTGCCGCAAAGAGCAGGGTTTCATTATGAAACAAAGGGACAGAGAAGAGATGACAAAATATTTGACGAAACTGCAGTCGTTGGTGTCCAAGAGTTTGCATCGCGTCTACAGGCTGGGCTTGTCCCTAACTTTGCACGTTGGGCAGATTTTATCGCAGGGTCAGAAATGGCTGAAGAAGATGCTGACGAAGTTAACAACGAACTCGACAAAGTAACTGAGTATATCTTTGAAATACTTCAGAACTCAAACTTTAGCCAAGAAGTGCATGAGTCATTCTTAGACCTTGCTGTTGGCACTGCATGTTTGATTGTTGAAGAGGGTGATGCAATCAACCCTATACGCTTTAATGCTATACCACTACCGCAGCTTGTGCTTGAAAGTGGCCCCGATGACAGAATTGATCATGTCTATCGGGAGCGTGAGATACGTTGTTCTGATATACAGATAGTTTATCCCAGGGCTGAGTTGCCTCCAGAAATGGAGTCAATGATGAAGAACAACCCAGATGTAAAGACTAAGATTATTGAGATTGTTTGCAGGTTGTATGAAAAGCCAAACGAAGAAAAGTATGGTTTCTTTGTTATTGATATTGACCGACAAAAGATGCTTTTCATGGAAAACTACGAAGGCGTAGGCTCTAATCCATTTGTATGTTTTCGGTGGTCAAAAGCTTCAGGTGAAACATATGGGCGCGGCCCATTGGTAAATGCATTGAGTGCAATAAAAACAACCAATCTTACCATTGAGTTAATACTTGAAAACGCACAGATGGCTGTATCTGGTATCTATCAAATGGATGATGATGGTATTATTAATGTAGACACAATCAATCTTATGCCTGGCACTGTTATCCCTAAAGCCCCCGGCAGTGGTGGCCTACAACCAATTCGTGCTGCTGGTGACTTTAATGTAGCTAATTTAATCTTAAATGATATGCGTAATAATATTAAACGTGCGCTGTATAATGATATGCTAGGCGACCCAAACCGCACACCAGCATCTGCAACAGAGGTTGCCGAGCGTATGGCTGACCTTAGTAGACGTATTGGTGCAGCCTTTGGAAGATTGCAAGCTGAGATGGTGCAACCCATTTTACAGCGTGTGGTTTACATTTTACGCAAGCAGGGGCGTATTGAGTTGCCTACTGTAAATGGTAGGGAAGTAAAAATAAAAAGCATTTCTCCTCTTGCACAAGCACAGGCAAATCAGGATATAATGGCAGTAAGCCGTTTCTTAGAAATGGTGAATGGAATGTTCGGGCCTCAGTTAATGAACTTGCTTGTGTCCTCGGAAGAGACAGCAATTTATTTAGCTAAGAAGTTTGGTGTACCTGATCATTTGGTAAGGGATATGGCAGAGCGTCAAGCAGTAATCGAGATGGCGCAAATGCTACAGCAATCACCAGAAGGGCAAGCAGCAATAGATGGCACGACACCTCTCTCTTGATGGCTTTACACGCACAAAAACAGACGACTTAATTATATCAAGAAACATAGAAAGTCTGTTTAAGTCGCCTACTGGCGAAGCTGTCTTACAATATTTACGTTCAATAACCATTGAGGCTGTATCAGGCCCCAATATTAGTTCAGAAGAATTGCGTCATATAGAGGGGCAACGCTACCTTGTTGGCCTAATTGAACGGCGCATGAAACAATCGGAGAAAGCAAAAGATGTCGGAAGCGGAAGCACCAACAACAGTGAGTGATGTAGTCTCAAGTGAGGCTGTCGAAACTCCAACAGAAGTACAAGCAGAATCTGTAGAACGTCCACAGTGGCTACCAGAAAAGTTTGAGTCACCAGAAGCGTTGGCAGAGTCATACAGTTCTCTTGAAGCTAAACTTGGTAAGGGTGAAACAGAGTTACGAGAAAATATAATAAAAGAACTTGAGGAGCAAGCATATGCCGAGCGTCCTGCAAGTGCTGGCGAATATCAAATGCCAGAAGAGATACCTGATGATTTTGTCGTAGACAATGAACTTTTAGATTGGTGGTCTAACCACTGCTATGAAAATGGTTTTAACCAAGAAGAGTTTGCATCAGGTCTTGAAGTTTGGCAGCAAGCAATAAGCGGTACACAGCCAGACATACCTGCTGAAACTGCAAAGCTTGGCGATAATGCTAACGCTCGTATTGAAGCGGTAAGTCTTTGGTCACAGAAGTTTTTTCCACCAGAGTATGAGCAATCAATTATGCGCCTTGGTGAAACTGCAGAAGGTATTATGGCCTTAGAGCTTATGATGCAATCTTTAAGCACCACACAAATGACTGACCAAGCATCTACACCATCCACTGTTTCTCAAACTGAGCTTGAAGAAATGATGCGTGATGAAAGATATTGGAAAGCAGGAAAGCGTGACCCGAACTATGTAAAACAGGTTCAAGAGGGGTATAACCGCATATATGGCAATACCAAGTAAAATTGGTTCAATAGATATTGAACGTGCCAGGCTAGAGCATGCTAATTATTTATTTGATAAGTTGCGCAAGTCAGATGAGCATGAGTGTAGAATACAAGGCTACACACCTTGGCGCGCATTGCATGAGGCTGTAGCCGATCAATCAGGTGAAAACTTTACTCTTATAGTTAATGGCATACCTATCGCTATAACAGGTCATGCGCCAGTATCAGAGGGGTCTATTGATTGGGCCGATGCTGGTATTGCATGGCTATTAGGCTCTGATGAGATAAAAAAGAACAAGATTAGCTTCTATAAAACAACTAAATATCTTATAGAGTATTATTCTAAATTATATGATTTCGTTACAAATGATGTCCCTTTATCCAATGAAACTACGCTTCAGTGGCTTACAACATTGGGTTGTGTGTTTTCTTTAGAGCCGCATATTACTAATGGGCATGAAATGTGTAATTTTATATATTGTCAAAAAAAGTTTTATCATGTTATATCTGGAACTGAGAAGCCCGAAACTAGCTGATGGCCCACACAGGATAACCAGTTGAGGCGAAAAAACGGATAACTGCTCATTGGTGAAACTTTTTTAATAGGACTTATATAATGGCTAATACAATTGATACCGCCTTTATTAAGCAGTTCGAATCCGAAGTTCACATGGCTTATCAACGTATGGGTTCCAAGTTACGGAACACAGTACGCACAGTCAGCAATGTGCAAGGAAACGTAGTTCGTTTCCAGAAAATCGGAACTGGTTCTGCTTCAACAAAGGCACGCAACGGCTCTATCACACCGATGGAACTGGCGCACACAACCGCAGAAGCAACTCTTAGTGATTTCTATGCGGCTGAATTCATCGACAAACTCGATGAAATGAAAACCAATATCGATGAGCGTCAAGCTGTAGCACAATCTGCTGCTGCTGCTCTTGGTCGTAAGACAGATGAAATTCTTACCGAGGCCATGGATGCGGGTGCTAACTCTACTCAAATCCACGATACGTCAAGTGCTTTGGAAAAAGCTGACCTTCTGTCTCTGTTTGAGACATTTGGTGGTGCTGATATTCCAGAGGATGGACAGAGGTATCTTGCGATGAACTCAAAAGGTTATTCTGATTTGTTTCTTATCACAGAGTTTGCTAGCTCAGACTTTGTCGGTGAGCAAAACCTGCCATACGCAGGTGGCATGACAATGAAAGAGTTTCTTGGCTTCAAGATATTTTCAACATCTGCTGTTACGGCAGGTAAGAACTTGGCTTACCATACTTCTGCTGTTGGTCTTGGTGTTGGCGCTGATGTCACAACCGAGCTTAACTATGTAGCAGAAAAGGCAAGTCACCTTGCAACTTCAATGATGTCAATGGGCGCAGTAGTTATCGATGATAATGGTATCTACGAAGTTCTTGACAACAACTCATAGGAGGATTGAACATGGCTTATAGTGCAGCTGGTTTGACCAGACTCGCAGGTGGTTCAGGTGTAAACCTTTATCACTACTCAACAACTGATGCTATCGCCACAGTCAACACAGCAGGTTACTTTAATAGTGCTGCTAATATGTTGAATGTTCGTGATGTCATTATTGTTGCTGACACAAACACACCAACAACTAGTTTTGTAAGTGTTTTGTCTAACACTGGTTCAGTAGTAGATGTTTCTGATGGAACAGCTATTGCAGAAACCGACTCCGACTAGGGGTAGTGGAGGCGAGGAACTCCCTTCACTCGCCTCCATTTTTATAAATGACATCAGAAGCAAGCAATAGTGCAATAGACGTAGCTAGTCGGGCTTTGATCCTCATAGGAGCAGACCCGATAACATCGTTTTCTGAGACAACAACAGAAGCTACTGTTGCCTCTAATCTTTATGAAGATATTGCGAGGTCATCTCTTACAAATACAAGATGGCGTTTTGCGACCAATCAAGCAGTTCTTAATGCGCTTTCAGATGCACCTACTGGTAGATTTGATATAGCACATCAACTCCCAAGTGATTTACTTATGCTGCATGCATTAACAGTAAATGATAATCTAATAGAGTATACACAATATGGTGACAAAGTTTTTAGTAACCGCACATCTGCAGATAGTGTGGTGGCTGACTTTACATTTAGAGCTAATGAAGTTTCCTGGCCTAGCTACTTTACACTAGCTGTAGAGTATATGTTAGCGTCAGTATTTGCTGGTAGCATTGCTCGTGACCCTGAGCTATCACAACAAATGCTAGTATTCCATGATCGATTTATGGGCAAAGCACGAACACTTGATAGCCAAATTAGCACTACCAGAAAAATAGCTACATCAAGGTTTATCACTGACAGGAGAAGCTAATGGCAAGAGTACGCATACCTTTGTCCAGCTTTGAGTTTGGTGAGTTAAACGGCTCTCTTACAAGCCGTGTTGATACTAATGTATATACTTCTGCAGCAGAGCAGATAAGAAATTTATACATTCGTTCAGAAGGTGCTGTAGTAAAACGTCCTGGCACAAAACGACTATATAACTTTTCTGCACCAAGTTATGATGCAACTAAGCGTATGCAGGTCAGACTTGAGCCATTTGTATTTAGTGATGATGAAAAGTATATCTTTGCATTTAGTGATAATAAGTTAGATATATTTCAGATTAATGCAAATACAGGTGCTGTATCTCACATTCAAGCTGTAACAACCGATGTAAATAGTGCTACTGTACCTTGGGATGTTACCTATCTTGAGTCTTTTACATATGTGCAAAAAGGTGATGTTTTTTTTGTTACACATCCATTCTTTGCTATACGTAAGATAGTAAGAACATCATTAACTACATTTCAAGTAGAGACATTTGCATTTGATGAATCACCAGCAGGTGATTTGACTTATATGCCCTTCTTTTCTTTTCAAAGTCCAGGTGTGACTATTACGCCAACAGACACACAGTCATATTCAACAACTGCAGCAGAGGCTATTGACTCTTCCGAAACATCTATTGATATAACTGATGCAAGTAATTTTCCAACAGCTGGTAGATTTCTCGTAGGCTCAGAAGTAATTACCTATACAGGTAAATCGACTAATACCCTAACTGGGTGTACCAGAGGTACATTTAACACGACTGCTGCAGCACATGATAATGGTTCTACAGTAACTTATTGCCCAAAGGTAACAACAAGTGCTGCATATTTTAGTACCGCATATATTGGTTTAAGATTACGCATTGGTGATTCGGAGGTGTCTATTGTTGGTACAAGCGGTACAACACAAGCAGCTATAGTTGTCCTAGATGTAATTAGAACTACACTTGATGTTGATGCAATAAGAACGATTGATGGCACATCAACCATACAAATAACACATGCATTACATGGTTTAGCTACTGGGAATAGTGTTACAATTGATAGGGCAGCAGCTATTGGTGGCATTAATGCCAATCAAATAAATGGCTCAAGGACAATTACTGTACTAGATGAAAACAAGTATGAGGTAACTGCAGGGTCTAGTGCAAACCTTTCTACTGATGGTGGTGGACAACCCCGTATAGCATCTACAGCAGCTACTACTGAATGGTCAGAACAAAGCTATTCTGCACTTAGAGGATATCCAAGTGCTACAACTTTCCATGAGAACAGATTGTGGTTTGCTGGTACACTTTCGCAGCCTGATCAAATATGGGCATCTAAGTCAGCAGAGTATTTTAACTTTGATATAGGTACAGCATTAGATAATGAGTCTCTTGACCTTACATCCAATGTTGGTGACATCTTTACCATTAGGCATCTTGTCAGTAATCGTGACCTGCAAATATTTTCTACTACTGCAGAGCTATATATCCCAACAAGCACGACCAAGCCTATTACGCCAACAAGTGCTGTGATTAGAAGGCAGACACCATTTGGCACAGGCTTTGCCAGGCCAATACCGCTTGATGGTGCAACATTATTTACTGATCGAAGCGGCAAGTCTGTTCGTGAGTTTTTGTTTACTGAGGGTGAAGATGCTTACACTGGCGGCAGTATATCTGCATTAGCATCGCATTTGATTGTAACACCAACACAACAGCTTGTGGTTTCTGGCGCAACAAATAGACCAGAAACGTATGCATACTTTGTAAATAGCGATGGCACTCTTGCTATTTTCTATACCATAAGAGGCGAGAAGAAACAGGGCTGGTCACTATGGAATACACAGGGTAAGTTTCATTCTGTTTGTACAATAGAAAATAGATTGTTTGTAGCATCTGCTAGAGATGATGGTAGTGGTACGACAAAATACTTTTTAGAAGAGTTTGATGATGAAATGCCAATGGATTTTTGTGATACGTTTTCTGCGTCGAGTGGGGTATTTGGCAGTCTTGGTTCTCATTTTGCTAACAATGCTGTTGTAAAAGCAGTTAATGGAACTGACTATCTTGGTGAGTTTACAGTTGGAAGCGCACAGATAGATGTTAGTGCAGCAAAAGATAATGTAAGCACAGGCTTTCTTGGATATTCATTTACACCATTACTAAAAACCTTACCTATTGATAGCTATGGCACAAGGCTTGGTGTGCAGATGACAGGCATGCCAAGAAAACTGACAAGCGTTGTGTTAGACCTAGTTAACACAATGTCTATATCCGTAAATAGTAATGATTTAATAACTAGAAATGTAACTGATGATATGTCTCAAAATAGAGAGCCAATAACAGGTAAAAGGGAGTTTAGATTGTTAGGTTATAGTCGTGACCCTAGAGTTGAAATATCACAAAGCGCACCTTTGGATATGCAACTTAATGGTATGGTAGTAGAGGTGAGTAGATAATGTTTTTAGAAGCATTAGCCATAGGTGGTGCATTAACATCTGCAGGTATGTCTTATAAGGCTGGATATACTGCTAAACAGCAAGCAAAGCTTAATGCAAAACGTGAAGAATATAGGGGTCGTGTAGAGGCAGAACAGCGCAAACTAAGAGCGCAACAGCAACATGCAGACCGCTTTCGTACTTATATAGAAGATGATGCAACAAATATTGCATTAGTTGGTATTACTGGTAGAGATATAAGTGATAGGAGTATTCAAGCCTTACGAGATAGGCAAGAAGAGGTTGTTGCTAGAGATTTATCTCGTATTGATACACAAGCAGATATGGAAATAGATGCTGTGTTTACTCAAAGCCAACTTCAACAAAAACGCATTCGTGCGCAAGGTAGTGCTGCGTATAAACAAGGTATTGCTAGCGCAATACAGGGTCTAACAGGCGCAGCATCAATGGGGAGCGACCTTAGAGGGTAGGCATCATGGTAGAATTTATCAAACGATCAAGACAAACTGCAACTAATCAACCTATTGGTGTAGTTCGTATTACTAATGATGATGGTGGTAAGTTTCGTGCAAATATGGCAATGGCTAATGCTGTCCAGGGTGTTAGCAAACTAGCTTTAGATCAAGTTAAAGAACAATATGAAGCAGACGATTTAGAGGCAGCGGCATCACAACCTATATTCTCACGCAATGAAAATGGAGAATTACAGCCAAATAGTTTTGATAAGCCTACTGGTTTATTTGGAATAGGTGAAAAAGAACGCTCTACACAATCACAAAACATTTATAACAAACGATTTGCTGTAGCTACAGAAAATGCCATGAATGCTGAGGCATTAGAAATATCAAATAATACAAATAATGCAGAGGAGTTTAGGCAACAGTTTGAAGCCTATGCATCAGAGCAGTCTGCATTAATGGGTGAAAACTTTGACCCAATACTGCAAGCACAGTATCAGAACGCAGCAAGCCAAATAGCAAATCAATATGCAACAGGTAAATTAAAGCAATCTCATATTAAAGCAGAGCAAACTGCAGTAGCTGACCTTGCAGATAATACATTTAATAATTTCCAAGATGTACAATCCTTGTTAGCTAACGGTCAAGAAGGAGAAGCGTTTGCACTTTTAGATGTTACATATAATAATATTGAAAAAGAATTTGGAAATAATAATCAATTTACTGCAAGTTTTAAAAACAACTTAATGCAGCAAGGCATTAGGTCAGCAGCATTAGGCACAATATTAAATGTAAAACAAAATACTTCTGTAAATCCTGTAAGACTTTCTACAGCACTAGATAAAGCATTACGCGATGGTAGCTTTACAACAGAGGCTTTTGGAGACGAGCTTGTAGGATTAGGCCTAAGTCCAGATCAAGCTGTCCGTATGCGTGCAGTATTTACAGGTGCTAGCCCTGCAACAATTAATAATATTGCTCAAAGAATGAGTGCAATTAAAGATGAAGAAGCGGAGGCGCAAACTAATATATCTGTAGCCTCTGTATTAGCTGAAGGTAGCCCATCTCAAATAGCTGCATTAAATGCAAACCAGGTTAATTCTTATATAACCCCCCAGTTTGTTTTAAATATTTTAGCAGATGATATAGTCCAAGGCGCAACCTTAAAGGCTGATCAACAAAATCTTGTAAATATAATTAAAAGTACAAATGAATTACCTGCTGCATTTCAAAAACAAGTAGAAGATATTCTTGATGGTAGTGTAAGAGACGAGAGAACTGTAAGAAATGCTATGACTCTTTTGCGTTTTGGTGCTTATAATAAAGACGGATTAAGGTCGGTAACAGGCATAAATGAAAATGCTGTTAGCCTATTTTATGCTGCATTAAAGGTAAATGGTGGTAATTTTTTAGAAGCACAAAAACAAGTATTTAAATTTGAAACAGCTTCTCAAAAAGTTTTAAGAGAAAATTATGCTAAAATTACTCAAAGATTTAAAATTCCAACCGATGATTTAGACTTTTCGCCTGGTACATTAGAATCAAAAGTTATGCCTGTTGTTAAAACACACCTGACTGGTCTTCTTTCAAGTGTATTAGGTGGCAATCCTCAAGACTTTACTAATCAAAGGTTGTTGGACAGCCTTGTGCCAGCTGCTCTGCAAGTATACAGCACGCTTGAAAATCCTGATTTAATAATGAAGGAATATATTAGAGGTAACATTGTTAAGACAAAGTATTTAGCAGATGCAAATTATAGTAGTGTTGCCCCTGAAAGATTTTTTGCTTCTGATGAAAACGAAAAACAGTTTTTTGAAACCGCAAATCGAATGATTGCACAAAATAGGGGTATTGAAATACCACTTGTATCATACGCAATACCAAAGTCAGAGGGTTTTGGGTTTCCTGATTTTGAAACTGTTGAGCGTGCCCCAAATCTTTTGGGTGTTGACTTTTTTTTGAAAGTAGACAGGCGCTCAACAGAGACAGAACCTAAATATTATATTGTAGATAAATTTGATCAACCTTTACAAAAAAATGGTGATTTGGTTTATTTAGATTTTAGAGGTATTGCTGCTAATAATGCACTTAAACAAAGGATGAAAAAAAATCAAAGCATACAAAATGCTGCCAGAAGAAATGCTATTAAATCTTCAGACGCAGAAAAAACAGCACAGGGTATTGCTAGAGGTCTTTTCTAAATGGGGCTTTTACCGGTAACATATGCAAGCCCTTTAAGTGTAAGCGAGTCGGTTGGCGATATCGCACAGCGTGTAGAGCCATCTTCATTTACGCAAAACTTTTCTGATCAGCTTGGATATTTTTACCAGCCAGTAATACGACAGTCACAAGAAGCACTATTGTTTAGCGCTGAAGAAGATAATGAGTTTGACTTTGTTGGTGAGTTAACAAAGCTAGATGATAACTTTATAATTAATCATGCGGCTGACCTGGTTGGCTCAAGAAGTAAAGCGCAGTTTGATTATCGTATAGATACTATTAAACAAAACCAAGCAAGACGACAGCGCATGGAAACAAAGAGTTGGTATAGCCCAAGTTCTTTGCTTGCTGGTCTTGTTGATCCATTGAATATTTTGTTTGCTGTTCCGTTTATTGGCACACCCCTAGGGACTATTGTAAAAGGTGGTATGGGTATTAAGGCATCGGCGGCGGCTGGTGCAAAGGGTGGTTTTTATTCTGCGGCTGCGGGTGAGGCTATACGTTATCCCTTTGATGACTTAGCTACACCAGTAGAAGCTGCTGGTAATATTGC
>VMHT01081936.1_pt1 | contig 11511 bp, 23 predicted proteins | sample 4693611 | NCBI WGS metagenome assembly VMHT01 (sample SAMN12280063, study PRJNA550983) | marine metagenome | isolation source: seawater sampled from same location over 5 years 0.02-0.2 micron viral filtrate | place: USA: collected off the coast of southern California halfway between the port... ... | reverse complement strand
TTTCAACCAGGCTCTGCTAGTTCAGCAGAAGTTTATGGATTTAAAAAATCTTTTGTTGGCTCAACTTTAGTTAAAACAGTTACTGTTCAAAGTGTTGGTGGATCAAATAAATATTTTATAGATGGTGTTCAACAAGATACTTTAGAATTATACGAAGGTAATACTTATGTATTTAATTATCCTTCAGCTCATCCTTTTAAATTTTCAACGACTTCAAATGGCTCTCATGGTGGAGGATCAGAATATACAACTGGAGTAACTCACAATAGCTCAACTCAAGTAACGATTGTTGTAGCGACTGGAGCTCCTACTCTTTACTACTACTGTTCAAGTCATTCTAATATGGGAGGAACTGCGAATACACCAACTCCAGGTCCAAACAATTTACAAGTTACAACTACCAACAAAGGTGCAGACAATATCGACAGTTCAACTTATGCCTCTTTCGATGATGTCTTATTTAGTGCTTCTGGTTTTACCTTTAGCATTAGCAATGGCATTTTAATAGCAACCATATAAGGAGGAATTTCAATATGGCTCAAGTAAATATAGGTGCTATCAAATTTAACTGGAAAGGACCTTACAATAACGGAACTGCTTATGTAGTTGATGATGTTGTAAGCTCTGGTGGATCTAGTTATGTTTGTATATTAGCATCAACTGGTAACGCAGTATCAAACGGAACTTACTGGCAGATCATGTCCTCTGCTGGTACTAATGGAACAGATGCAGACTTATTAAGCATTGGAAGTACAGCTCAAGGCGATCTCTACTATAATAGCGGTAGTGCTATTGCTAGACTAGCTGCTGGTACTTCTGGTCAATTCTTAAAAACTCAAGGTGCTAGTGCTAATCCTACTTGGGGAGATGTTTCATCAAACCATACTGGAGTAGCTTGGTTTGAATACCTATATGGTACTGGAAGTTTTGGGGATATGCACAGCATCGCTGGTTATCAAAATGCACACGATAGAGTTACGATACCTTTTAATAGTTTGACTGATCCATATAATATTATTGGAACAACTAGCTCAAATACTTTTCAAGTTAATTCAACTGGTATGTATGAGGCTAGTATTACAATGGCTATGCACCTTTTTAATCATTTTAAAATGTTTTTATATAATGACACAGATAGTAAATATGCTGAAAGACCAAACACAGGTTTAACTGGTACACAAACTCATCAATCGCCTATGATTGGTTATAACCATTCTCAAGGTCAAGTATTTAATATGAATGACTTTTACTATTTAGAAACTGGACACTCTTATTCAATAAGAGCTTCTAATGATGGAAATACTGGTGCTTTTTCATCATCTACTGCTCAAATTTTAGGTAATCATCAGGCAGGTGGTGTGAACAGTTATAATACAATTTTCAGAACAAAATTAACTAAAATGAGTGGAGTATAATAATGACAAACATAACAAATAATGAAGAATTTTATACTGTAACTGTAAATGGCGAAGAAAAAACTTTACCTAAAATGTCAATTTTGAATAGAGGTTTAAGTAAATTAAATCTTTCTCAAAGTGGTACTAATTCATTTAACTATGAAACTTTGTCTCAAACTTATGAAGGAGATAATTTACCAAGTGAAGATGAATTAAAAGCTAAAGGTGTTGAACAGTTAGAGTATGAAACAACTTTACCAACTAGAGAAGAATTAAAAGCTAGTGCTAAAGCAAAGTTAATAGCTGGCGAAGCATTAACTGAAGAAGAAGCTAACACAATAGTTATCTAATCAAAAATAAAATTAAAGCGGCATCATCAATTTGGTGCTGCTTTATTAATCAAAAATTATAGGAAATCTTAAATGACAAGAGCAAGAGATATAGCCAATTTACTTGGCTCAAATACAAATGGAATAATTGATAATGCAAAGATAACTTTGGATGCTGCTGAAGTACCAGATCTTGCTGCATCAAAAATAACTTCAGGTACTTTTGCTGATGCCAGAATTTCAGAAAGTTCAGTTACAGCACATGCTTCAGATTACATTAATTGGCAATCAGTAGTAACAGCATCAACTTTAAATGCTGTATCTGGTAAAGGTTATCCAATAAATACTACTTCAAACACTTGCACAATAACAATGCCATCAAATCCTAGTGTTGGAGATACTATTAAGTTTGTAGATTATGCAAGAAATTTTGGCACAAATAAAATTATTATAAATCCTAATTCAAAAAAATTTCAAGGCAATACATCTCCAAATCCAGAATATAATACAAATGGTCAATCAATAACTTGTACTTACATTGATGTAACGCAAGGTTGGATACCAACAGTTGATGATGATGTAACTTTAGAAACTCCACAATTTTATTCAGCAGATTTTTTAGTTATCGCTGGTGGAGGTGCTGGAGGATCTGGAGCACATGCTGGAGCTGGAGGTGCTGGAGGATTTAGATCAGCTAGTTCAGTAAGTATAACTCCAGGAACTACATATACAGTCACAGTTGGATCTGGAGGAACAGGAGTAGTAAATCAAGGAGGTTCTACTCAAAGCGGTTCAGACAGCTCTATTTCTGGAAGTGGTATTACAACAATAACTTCTGCTGGAGGCGGTGGAGGTGCTTATGGTCATAACACAGTAGCTGCGGCTGGTGGATCTGGCGGTGGCGGAGCTCCAAACAATAACAATACTGGACCTGGTGCTAGCGGTAACACTCCAAGTACAAATCCAAGTCAAGGTAATGATGGAGGAGATGGATATACAAGCGGTGGCGGTGGACCAAACTATGCAACTGGTGGCGGAGGCGGTGCTGGTGCGGTTGGTGGAAATGGCTCATCTTCTGCTGGTGGTGTTGGTGGTGCTGGTGCATCATCTTCAATTACTGGTTCGGCAGTAACTTATGCTGGTGGTGGCGGTGGTTCATGCTATTCAGATGGCGGAGGTCCATCTGGTGCTGGTGGATCTGGCGGTGGCGGAGCTGGTGGTGGTTCTGGAAACACACCTGGTGCTGGAACAGTAAATACTGGTTCTGGTGGTGGAGGTGCTTCTGGAGGTAGTGCAAAAGCTGGTGGTAATGGAGGAACTGGAGTTGTTATTATAAGTGTTCCAACTGCAAAATATTCTGGAACAACAAGCGGCTCTCCAACAGTTACAACATCTGGCTCAAATAAAATAATACAATTTAATGGTTCTGGGAGTTACACAGCATAATGGCACATTTCGCAAAAATAGGATTAAACAATAAAGTAATTGAAGTTCAATCCGTTAATAATAATGAATTACTAGATAGCAATGGAGTTCAACAAGAAGTTAATGGTGTTGATTTTTTAACTAAATTAACTGGTTGGTCAATTTGGAAACAAACATCTTACAATAATAATATTAGAAAAAACTTTGCTGGAAAAGGTTTTACATACGATGAAGATAGAGATGCTTTTATTCCGCCTAAACCTTTTAATAGTTGGACATTAAACGAAACAACTTGTCTTTGGGAAGCTCCAGTTTCTTATCCAACAGATAATAGAATTTATAATTGGAATGAAGAAAATACAAGTTGGGATTTAATTGAAGCATAATGCCTAAAAAGAAAACAGCAACAATAGTTAATCAACAAGTAGGCATAAGACTTTCTTCACATGAAAAACTATGTGCTGAAAGAATGAATAATATTTTAAAGTCTATTGAAAGACTTGAAAAGAAGGTCGAACAATTAAGCGATCATGTATCAACTGGTAAAGGAATTGTTAAAGTTCTTGTAGTGTTAGGATCTTTAGCTGCTGCTTGTATCGGTTATTTCAATTTAAAATAGGAAATCAAATGACAATAATAAGAGAGCCAGGCGACTGGCAAGAGGATTGGTGTAACTTTAAACCAGATGAGTTTAGATGCAGCTGTTGCGATAGATTAGAAATATCTTCTGATATATTAGATCTATTACAGAAAGCTAGAAATGAGCTTGGTCCGCTTACAATTACTTCAGCTTATAGATGTCCAGACCATAACAGCAAAGTCTCCTCTACTGGTCTCTCTGGTCCTCATACAAGCGGTTATGCAGTAGATATACATGTCTCTAACTCTCAACATAGAAAACAAATTATATCTTACTTTGCAGACAAAGTTACTGGATTAGGAGTTGCTAAAACATTTATCCATATAGATTTATTAAATGCAGATCTTGGCTTTGATGCCAGACCTAACTGCTGGTTATATTCATAATGTGGTTTGCTTTACTTAAAAATCCTTTAACAAAAATTGTTTTAAATAAAGGTAGTGAATATCTAAAACACAGAGCAGAGAAAGTTAAAACTATAAGAGCTGCTGAAATAGAGGCGGCTAAAGATGTAGATATAACAAGAATTAAAAGCCAGGATCAATCTTATAAGGATGAGATATTAATGCTCTGGCTAATCGGAATGCTAACTACTGGCTGGTTTCCAGGAACTAGAGAGAACTTTAGAGAATGGGTAGCGATCATAAATGATCTACCAGATAGTGTCTGGTATTTAGTTATCATCGTATTTACAGCAAGTTTTGGATCAAGAGTTTCTGACAAGTTGATGAACAGAAAAAAGAAGTAATGGCTAAAATTAAGTTTGTAAGCTTCACACCTAGAGAGAAAAAACCAAAATTAAGAAAACACAAAAAGAGACCTAACAAACATGAGAAAAGGCAAAAAGGATTATAGCTGGATATTACCTATAGTTGGCGGAATACTATTATCATTGAGTGCCTGGACTTTAATTTCAATTACAGAATTACAATCACAAATGAGTTCTATACAGAATGAGCTCTTAAATGTGGACAAGCAATTTGGTCGGATCTTTTATTGGTTCGACAAATTTACAAATAACTAAATCAATTAAATATGCGAAAAGGCAGAAAGCTAGTCATAGCTGTTAAGTGCGACTACTGTAAAACTGAAACTGAAAGCTTCATCTGTGATGCTCAAGGTTTAAGGTTTTGCAGATTACAAACTCCAGGTTATCCACCAGATAAGGATTGCCAGGCTGAACATACAAGGAATAAAAATGTACAAAAAAAAGAAAAAGAAAAAGGCTTATTCTCACAAAAAGAAATCAGCTTTTAAAAAGAAGAAATAGTCAAAAATATCCTTCCTCTCCTATCCTACTCTCCAAAAGTGAATCTAAATATAGTGAATTTGCTATATAATAAAATCCTAACTTTGATATAAGTAGTGTTGACTGATTTGAGAATTTTGTTTCTTGAATTGTATTTAGTGAATTTTTTTTCACTAAAAGATTTACAGTTGAACGAAGATGTTATAAAAAACTTTTGTTTTATAAGACATTCCTCGGTAGCTCAGTTGGTAGAGCAGTTGACTGTTAATCTGAACAATTCTAGCCTCATCATTCTTGTGTCGGTTGTTATATCAACCAACTAGGAAAGGCTTGCTTTATGTTCTTACTTTCTCATAACATCTTGGAGAATTTGATGTGTAGGAAATATCTTCACTATAATTCACTATGTTGTTTCACTTTAATAAATAGTGAACACTTACTAGGTGTTATAATAGAGGAAATAACTCTTGGAAAGTTATCTCATAAAGCTATTAAATATCTATGACAATATCTTATAGAGTTACACCAAAAAATGGTAAGTGGATTATTCAATCTACTGCTGACAGAAAAACAATCAAAGTTGATGGATCTCCATTTACTAAACAGACAGACGCAAAAGCAGCTTTGTTTAAATTAGTATCTGGTGGTAAATCAGAGACAACACCAGGCATCACATTCGTTGATGCTTTCCTTAAATTTGCTGAATTAAAGTTAGCTTTAAAGAATGACAATAACAGAGTAACAGCTCATTCATTAGCAAGATATATGACTACTTATAATAAAAGGATTATTCCTTATATGGATAAGACAGTTTTATTATCTAATTTTAGACTAGGCGATATGGAAGCTTTTTTAAAGAAAGCTTTTGATGACAAAGTTACATTTAAAACTTTAAGAAATGCAGTCAAAGATATTAAACATTTTTTAAAGCAAGCTAACATGAGAGGTTGGAAGCCATGTAGAGACTTGGAAACTTTTAAGATCTATGATTATGATTATGTCATACCTAAAGATGATGACGAAATTAAAAGAAAACCTACTAATGTTTTAAGCCAAGAGTTATGCTTTAAATTAATTACTAATGCTTATCTTCATTGGAAAAATTCAAATAATTTAGACAGAGATGCAGCTTACAGATTTGCAATCTTTTCTATGATGTTTATGTTTGGATTAAGACCATCTGAAATGCAAGGCTTAAAAAGATCTTCTATTAACCTGGATGCTAAAACATTAAAAGTTGAAGGTGTTTGGATAACAGCTGAAGGTGGTTATCTAAATAGGTTAAAAAATGATGGTAGCAGAAGAACTTTAAATCTTGATGATGATAATATTAAATTTTTAAAAATGTGGTTTTATTATCTTGATGGATTAGAAAAAAATAATCCTTTTGTGCTACCAGCTATCAGATTAAATGGTCCAGCAAGTTACAAATATATTAACAATCAAGTTTGGAGAGGTTATTCTGAAGAAGGATTAGCTGATTGTACATTTAAAAGAGATGGAACTGTTGTAATAAATTCATCTGCATTAAAAGGTCATCCAATGAAAACTTTTAGACATAGGTTTTGTACTAAACTTATGAAAGCTTTAAGAGATCAAGACATGGACCAAAACGAAGTTAAGGCTCAAGCTGGTCATGTTAAATTTACAACTACTTCAGAAATATATGGAGATCATCTTGTAGATATATCTAAAGATGACCAAGCAAGAATTGCTAAAGCAAGAGGCAAACATCTTGGAACTTCAATAATTTCACAAATAATCGATAAATAGTTAGGTACAGAAGTTCATAGAGGCTGCAAGATCGCAGTCTCTGTGGCTCTGTGTAGGTTTTATTTTACAAATATTGTAGGAAAAACGACATTATGATTAACATCATAAGAAAAGCGATAGGCATCACTTCTTTTTTAACAGCTCTGCTTGAAGGTGTTCTTTAAAAATAGCATTCTCTTTTTTTAATTCTTCTTTATCTTTATTTAATTTACTCACTTCTTTATGTAGTTCTCCATTCATATACTTATGCTGCTTCTCTATATTAGCCATTTCAGCATTATCTTTTTCTAACTTTTCTATCTTCTGATTTAATGCAGCGATAATATGCTGGTGTTTTCTATCTAGTATTATCTTCTCTGCTATTTTAATTTTCATCTTTTCTTTTTGCAGTTTCTGTATCTGCATCTTCAATTATCTCATCATAAACCAGGTCATATAATCCATTAGGATTTTCAACAAAGGCTATCTCTTTTTTAGTTTCTTTAATTAACTCCTTACAATGATCTTTAGCTTGTTCTAAAACGACAGTTAAATTGGGAAAATTAGATGGATATACTCCATAGATATATAGATCATTTATAGCTGCTGCTACTCTACTCAATCCTTGGTATCTTCTTTTTAATCTTTGAACTTTACTGTCTATTGGCAAGTCATGTCGTATTTCACTCATTAGATTTTTTCCATTTTGTATTATTAACTTTAACTTCTATTTCTGTTACCTCCTGGGTAAGAGGCTCTGTTCCTTCAGTAGCTTTAGCTTCACTTTCAAAAGTTTCTTCCAAAACAAATGCCGCTTCTCCAGTTATAGTTTTAATTATTTTTGACATATCTCTTTTCAAGCTCTGTTATTTTTTCATAAGCTCTAGTAAGCTCAAGATTAGTCTCATCAAGATCGCCTTTAAGTCTTGCAAACTTATCGACATCTTCGCCATAAGGAATTGCAATATCATGAGGTCTAGTAACACTCTCAACAACATTGCCTTTGTTCCTGGTTGACTGAAGTAATGGAACATTATCGCTTAAACAAACTGCAATAAGTTCTCTACTTCCACCAACTTTAGGCTCATGCCATAAGCTAATCATAAATTTACAATCAGCATCTGGATAATCTTGCTCTTCAATATCAATGTGAAAAAATGGAGATCTGTATATAGCCATTATTTATCCTCCAGTATTGCATCATAAGTAGCTTGCATCTTTGGATCATTTTCTAATGCTCCAGATCCTGGCGGATACTCATCGTCAAACTCTTCATACTTTGTGGCATCAAATGATGGTGCTGTATTTAAAGCTTCATTAGATTTTGTAGATCTATGTATAAAAGTTGGATCTACTAAATCATCTGTTTTAACTTTATAGAAATCTGCAATATGTTTTAATCTGTATGCAGAAGGAATAATATCTCCAGCCTCATACTTTTGAACATTTTGATGACTAACTCCTAAATGATAAGCCAATGACTTTTGAGGCATTCCAAACTTTAATCTGCAAAATCTCATATTAGATCCAAGCATTTCACAAAAAGTTATAAACTTCTGGTCTCTAATTACTTTCACTATTGACCTCCATAAATTGTTTTATTTGTGTTTTAATTGCTGGAACATTTAGCTCTGGTGTTCTTTCAGCTGTTGCTGCAAAACATGCGTTAGGCATCTGTTGGAACTTTGTATGAAGATTTAGGAAATAACCTATCTCTCCATCATTAGTATTTTTCTTTTTTAAATACCAAGCGGTATTATCTAGTCTTGTAAATGGACCAGTATCTTTATTTAAGAAAGCTTCTTTGTCATAAGAAATATAACTTTCTCTTTTTTTTCTACTCATATTAAATCCTCCATAGAGTTTCTGATTAATGATGTTGCAAGAACAGAAATTAATCTGCTTGCTACGATTGGGGGATGCTCTATTGCTTCGCCATAATTTGATAATGCTGATAATTCTTTGTGTGTGATTGGATGCTTATCCCAGTCATTTAAGCTCATTTTGTAAGCTGCACTATGTAATAGTCTTGCAACTTCTTTTTCTCTTTCATCTAATTTAGGATTATTAGTTCCTGGAAATTGGATTACATTATTGAGGATCTTTTTTTCGTAATTCATTTTTTAACCATTCCTTATATTCGGCTTGAAATTTGTCATCTTTTTCAAAAGTCGATCTACCATTTAGTTCTTGGTTTAGCTTCCATACCAAGTAACTCATCGGTATCGATCTCTTCTGATTTTTCTTTGTGCATGTCATGTGCTTGAACGATGTATGCCAAAGCATCATCGTAACTATCTTCTTTAAATTTGTGTGTGGCTCTAATTAATTTTGCTTGAGCATAAAGTAATGGAACTTGCCATCCTTCGATTGGTGCGATTAAATGTTTGTCCAAGATTATGGACCATGAAGAAGCAATCTTATTCATATTCTCTTCGAATGATCCATATTGATCTTGTCTGGAACTTTCTAGTTCCTCCAGGCGGTTATGAAGTTTTTTTCTTGGCATCCTTACCTTTAAAATCCTCATGACCTCTTTGAACATAAAACTCAACAGTCTTTGACATACTTATCGGTAGCTCAAATCTTTTTTGAGAAAGCTCTTCAAGTAACTGATAAGTCTTGATGTTGATTGCAACTGATTTGAATTTATCTGGGTCCATCTTTAAGCCTCCAACTCACTTGGGTTGAAGCTTGTATCAGCAGCTCCACCACCATTAGCTTCATCGGCTAGTTCAACTCTGTAAAAGGTATAAAATTCTGTACCTTCAGCCATCTTGCCTTTGCCGCTAGCTTTTTGTTTGTAAGCTCCGAAACGATGCTTAACTCCATCAACAACGATTGTTCCTGACATATCGTATGACTGTGGAGATTTTTTATTTGTTGCTATAAAAGCAGCTCCAAGATCTGGTCTGTCTTTTTTAGCTTCTGTATTAAAATCATCTGACATTAAATAACTCCTTTGGTTTGCAGATTGGTTTTGTGTACTTGGAAATCTTCCATAAAGGTGGTGTAGGCAATCGGATTTTTAATCTTCAGATCTCCTAACATTGCTTTATTTTTAGACAACCATTCTTGATAAGATCCTTTGTGAGACACAGCTTCTAATTCTTTTAAAGCTGTTTGGATCTTTTTGTCTTGCTGCACTATTGCAGCTGAAACTTCTTCAGCAGATGCAATTCCATCTGAAATAAAGCCTAGGAATGCAAGAGCTCTACCAGTAGCAGAGGTTTCGCAATTCTCTAAAGCGGAAGTTTGATTTATTTTTGATGCTGACCTTTTCTCTTCAGCATGACCAGTAGATACATGAACACCATCAATATAAATATCCGATGACATCACTACTGTATTTACATCGATACTTACTATTTTAGTTACAATATCTAATGCAGTTCCAAGAACTCTTCTTGCAACAGCTACTCTTAATGCAACAGTAGCATAGCTTTTTCCATGTATTGGGATTGTTTGTCCATCTAATGATTTTTTAAATTCATTAACAGCCTGGACTAGCTTATCTTTTATATCAGCCATATAGTTATTCCTCCTACGATTAAAATAAAGAGAGCCGATAAAATTCTTCTCTTTACTTGTTGCTTATGTTGGTCCAATTTTCTTTGGATATAAAATTCTTCTAACTTCATGATAGCTTCCATAACAGTTTAGCTTCTTTTAATAATTCTGGTGGCATTCCATTCCAAGCAAATGGATGGTCTAGGTTCATGTCCATCAAAGATGCTGCTCCTTCAATAATTTCTTCTCTAGTGTAATCTTGATATAAAGTTAGGATCTGTTCTCTTCTTCTAAAAGTATTAAACATTATTTGTAAATTTTTTTTCATTCCATCAACTGTTAAATGATGACAGTTGGTACTATCAAAAATAGTGTAACCAGATTTTGTTGCATAAAGTAAATAAGCTGGAACTTTAAAATTAAAGTGAGCTGCGTATGTTGCCACCTGGCAAACATGATTAAAACTAGCGGTAGCTGGTACGGAGGAAACAAGAAAACTCCTAGATCCATCCTTTTTAACTTTACCTAATCGGCTCCACTTGGTTTTTAGCTCAATAATCTTATGAGGAAAGGCATCCACTTGGGATGTCGGATTAGTCTCTGTGAGAGGTGTACCGAACTCATGACTATTGATACCAAAATCAAAATCAATTCTACCAACTGTTGGTAACAACGGAGAAGAAAAACCTTCCAGTTGATCGATTGATATTTGTCTTTCGCAAGTTACAGGACTTGCTACCGCTAGTTCTTTTAATCCAGATAAAGCATTATTAATTACTTCTGGAATTTCTTCTAAATATTTTTGCTTCTTGTCGCTATCCTTCTCATCATTAGGAACATACTCTTTTAATTTTTCTATCTCCTCCTGGAGAGCTGCATCTTTTGTAATTTTTTCATTTGTTGTTGGTGCAACTTTTTTCTTAACTGGATGTAATTTATAAATTGTATCTGCGTAAATTCTTTGAAGAACTTCTCCAACAATTTTTCCAGCTTCCATAGCTGCATTAGATGGAAGTAATTCTCTTCTCATCTTCTGGTCCATAAATACATACTTGAATAACCAAGCTGCATCTGGAATAGCAAATTGTGTTGGGGAGTAATGATTGATTTTTAATTTTCTTGCAAAGGTCGGTAATGTTTTTTCTAATGCTTCAGCTAAAGGATCTGAAACTGGTTGTGTGTTTTGTATGTTTGATTTTATTATCATAT
>VMHT01134659.1_pt1 | contig 11512 bp, 15 predicted proteins | sample 4693611 | NCBI WGS metagenome assembly VMHT01 (sample SAMN12280063, study PRJNA550983) | marine metagenome | isolation source: seawater sampled from same location over 5 years 0.02-0.2 micron viral filtrate | place: USA: collected off the coast of southern California halfway between the port... ... | reverse complement strand
TCCCTCGCTTACTTTACTGTTGAAAACAAAACAACAATAGATTCGATTATTTACCTGTATGTAATGATCTGGGCATCGAGGCTAGGTATCTATCTATTTAGAAGAGTTCAAAAAGATGGCAAAGATGTAAGATTCGAAAAAGCTAAGAGACACTTTTTCTGGTTTCTTCAATACTGGATCGGTCAAGCCTTGTGGGTCGCTTTAACTGCATGTGCAGCATTAATTGCAATTCTCTCTCCCGAAGATGACACATTACCTGTATTAGCAATGCTAGGCATGGTACTTTGGCTTACAGGATTCACTATTGAGTCTATTTCTGATTATCAAAAAAGAGTATTTAGAAAAGAAAACAACCCTAGTCAAACCTTCATACACACCGGTTTATGGGCAAGATCTAGACATCCAAACTATTTTGGAGAAATAACTCTTTGGTCTGGAATTGCAGTTATTGCATTAAATACGCTTACTGGAGTTGAATATATTACTCTTATTTCACCTGTTTTCGTTTATATATTATTAACACGAATGAGCGGTGTTAATTTACTTGAACGTATTGCAGATGAGAGATACGGTGATTTAGAAGAATATCAAAGATATAAAAAAAATACCCCTGTTCTAATTCCTAAACTTTCTAAAGATAAAAATTAGTCCAACTCCAATAGCTATTAACTGATAATAGGGAAGTGAATCGTATCTAATAATAAAGTTATACCCAATTCCGAATATGCCTAAACCAACCGCAAGTTTCTGCCAGTTCTTCATTTATTAATTATCAAGTTGTTCAAGTAGGTTATCTCTTTCTCCGGGAAGCATTTCTACAGTGTGATCACCACTTGGGTAGATACCTGAATCTACATCATCTTTGAATCCTTTTACCGCTTTAGCTCTCTCAGTGTTTAACGTCTCTTTAATAGCTTTTCCATTACCCCAAGATTTTGCATGTCTCGGCATTTTAATACCAGCTGTTTCACCACATATGTCTTCAAAAAATAAAAACATTACGTCTCCACCTGAACCTGACCCAAGTGAGTTGATGACTAAAGAGGTATGTTTTTTAATTTCGTTAAGAGCATCTTCAGCAACGCACTCTACTTCTGCACCAAATGCACCAGCATCTTCTAATCTTTTCATATCTTTTAATATTGACATTGCTTCATCAGCTGTTTTACCTACTGTTCTTATGCCACCATACTTGGTAGCCATAGAAGGAACCATACCAACATGTCCTTGAACCTGCATACCTTCTTTAGCTAACATCTCTACAACATCAAAACTTCTTGGAGTTAGTACTGAATCCGCACCTGCCATCATGACCTCAAAAGCTCCTCGAAGTATTTCTTCCTTAGTAATAAATCTTCCAGCAAATAATGCTGCTGTAATAAATGTATTCGGAGCACCTTTCCTAACATCCTTGTACCAGTCACTTCCAGTAATTATCATATCTACACCTTGAGAAGAAATTATTTCCGCTTCTTCATGATTGGCGGCTGTAACTTGTGTCATTTTTATATTTTTGTTTTTGTTTGAGATAATATCTCCAACTGTGATGTTCCGTTCCACTTGTTCGTGTCCAAATGTATAAATTCTTTTCATGTAAATATTATACGTTAATGTGTAAGTGAAAAACAAGAGGTCACTATTTCGAATCTGTTAATTTCCAAAATATACACAAGCTTATTATCATTATGATTATGGAAAGGCAAAAACCATTACTTCGAGGAACTTTTCATCAAGCAATGTTCTTTATAGCTGTTGGTGCCTGTCCACTGCTTATTATCAAGAGTAGTAATGCATTTGAGTATGTTGCTACTGCAATTTATTCTTCCGCTGTAATGATGATGTTTGGATTTAGTGCTTTATATCACAAATTCGACTGGAGTAAATTCACAAAAAAAATTATGAGAAAATTGGATCATATTGGAATCTTCATAATGATTGCTGGAACTGCTACACCTTTTGCTCTTTTAATAACTCCTTGGCCGGATGGATTAGTTTTATTGATTTTAATTTGGTGTGTTGCATTGTTAGGTGCATTACAAATAATCTATTTCCCAAATATTAATACATTTTTAAATATCGCTATATATGTATGCATGAGTCTTGTCATCCTGCCTTATCTTGTAAGGATGCTAACCATGTTTAGTGCAGCTAACAGTATTTTGATGATCATAGGTATTTTTCTTTACATTGTTGGTGCAGCTGGTTTTGGATTACAATACCCAAAACTTGCACCAAAAATCTTTGGGTACCATGAGGTTTGGCATTCCTTTGTTTCAGTAGCGGCCATTCTTCATTTTATAGTTATATATTCGATAATTTAAGTTATGTCAAAAATTGTAGTTATAGGCGGCGGATTTGGTGGACTTAGTTTTTTACAAAAAGCAAAAAAAAGTGATAATGAATTCACACTTATTGACAAAACGAATCATCACCTTTTTCAACCCTTGTTATATCAGGTAGCAACTGCTGTTCTATCTCCAGCTGATATAACGGTACCCATTAGAAATTTGTTTAAAAATGATAACAATGTAATTATTACGCTAAGTGAAGTTGTAGGTGTTAATAAAGACACAAAACAAGTAATTTTAAAAAATAAAGACGTAGTAGATTATGATCAATTAATAATAAGTACTGGAGCAAGCTATACATACTTTGGTAACGATAACTGGGCAACATACTCAAATGGCCTTAAAAATATTAATGATGCTTTAGACATAAGAGACGGAATACTAAAAGCATTTGAAAAAGCAGAAAATGAAACAAATAAAGATATTCAAAAAAAATATTTAAATTTTGTAGTTATTGGTGGCGGTCCAACTGGTGTAGAACTAGCAGGATCTATAGCTGAAATTGCATTTAAAAACATAGGTAATGAGTATCGAAATTTTAATAGTACTGATTCAAATGTTTACCTAGTTGAAGCAGGTAATAATATTCTTCCGGCTTACAGTACAAAATTATCGAATAAAGCTTCAAATTATTTAGAAAAACTTGGGGTAATAATTAAAACTAATGAGAAAGTAGAAAATATTGTAGAAATGACCGTAACAACTGATAAGGGAAAAATATTATCAGATAACATTATTTGGGCAGCTGGAAACAAAGCGAGTTCCTTAATAGAACACTTGGATACTGACATGGATACAGAAGGAAGAGCAATAATTAATTCAGATTGTTCGATAAAAGAAGATGAAAATATTTTTGTTATTGGTGATGCTGCTAACTTTAAAAATGTTAACGGCGTTTCCTTACCAGGTATTGCACCAGTAGCTATACAGCAGGGTAGATATGTTGGTCTAAACATAAAAAAGAATATTTCTAAAGACAACAGAAAACCTTTTGTTTACAAAGATAAAGGAATGATGGCAACTATAGGTGGATTTAAAGCTATTGGTGTTGTAGGAAAATTTGAAATATCTGGTTTTATTGCATGGCTTTTTTGGAGTCTTATTCATCTAATTTATCTTATTGGATACAAATCAAAGATCTTAGTAGCAGTTGAATGGATATTTGCATTCTTTCTAAACAAGCGTGGTACTAGATTAATTTATAGAAATACTGATAAATAAAAAATTAACATTCAAAATTTAAAAAAAAGCAACTGTTTTGCCAAAAGAAAATAGAAAAGATTAGAAATATAAGGCCAAATATAGTTTTGTAATTATCAATAATAAAAATCTCTAAATTATTTTTATTTTCTTTATTTTGAATTCTTGTTATCCCATTTGTAAAGTTAATTATTACTAGTGTTGCGATAATAAGAATGTAAATCATTATTTAAATTTATGATTTATCTCTAACGGTTGATCCTACGACAATTGCTGCAGAAATTATTATTAAATTTTTAATAATGTATTGACCTTCGGTTGTTAAACCAAATGGAAAATTTGTAAAACATACTTCAGGCAGAAGCACTAAGGGCAAGAAGGTTCCTGGCATTTGAATAAATAATAAAAATATAGAAAATCTTATTAGTGGTTTTATACACATTGTTAAACCAATAATTACTTCCCACCAACCTAAAATAGGTACAAAATCTGCAGGATTATTAAACCAATACACAGTATTTTCTACTAATTCTTGCGCAGGACTTAAACCAAAAGGTTTTAAAATTCCAAACCAAATGTAAATAATACCAATTGAATATCGCAAAAGCGTGATTCCCCAACGAGACATAAGTTTTGTAATAAAAATATCTAGGTCGTTTAAAGTTCTTATATCCTTCATTACATAATTTTATTGCCCAGTCTTTTATACTAAAAATCAGTAAATGTAAAAATTTATGAATTAAAATAAATAATTTAATATTTTAAAGGATATTTAAATGGGACATCTAATAAGTGTTATAGCAAAATATATACAAGGTTTATTTTCTGGCTCTGAAGATTTAAAAGAGAAGAAACAATCATCAATTATGATTCAATTTCTTATTATAAGCGTATTTGCAGTACCTTATGCATTTGTAATGTTGCCTCCAGAGATTACTGTTATCCAAGTTATTTCTGCTTTTATTGCCTTTTTACTTATCGTAATTTTTACACTAAGAGTTTTAAAATATTTCAAGATTATGTAAAAACTTATGATTTACTCAGTTATTTAATAGCTAAAGGATCTCCGTATTCCCAAGTAACACTTCCGCCACGATCTAATAGTTTAATTAATTGCATATCACTTTCACTAATTGTGAAATCAAGGTCAAAGTTTTTTTTCATGCGCTCTATCTGTACACTTTTTGGCAGGATTGCATAGCCAAGTTGTAGGGCCCATTTTAAAAGTACTTGTGCTTCAGTAACTTCATATTGAGCAGCTAATTTTTTAAAAGGTGACTCTGAATCTTTACTATCTTTATACATTTCCTTAGTTTTTAAACTATTTTCACCATCTTTATGTCTCCATGTAGATAGTGGTACGAGACTACTATATGCAATAATATCGATATCCTTCTCTTTTAGATACCTAACTAATTTAGGTTTTTGTGACCAAGGATGAAGTTCTATCTGGTTAGCTGCAGGCAACGGATAGCCTTTATCGTTTAATTCCTCGATATGGTTTATGCCCCAATTAGACACACCAATATTTTTAATTTTACCTTGATCCTGTTGAGATAATAATGTTTCCCACTGGTCCAATCTCTTACTTTTACCATGTGGGGAGTGAATGAGGTATAAATCAACATAATCTAAATCAAGATTTCTAAGACTTTTATCAAGAGATTTAATTGTCCCTTCTCTATTTTTAATACGGTCTACTTTTACTAAACCACCAGGCCATAGTTTTGTCGTAATTGCTATATCATTTCTTTCTAGATTTGTATCAGTGAAGATTCTTTTTAATGCTCTACCAACGCCATCTTCATTCCTATAAACTGCAGCTGTGTCAATATGTCTGTAACCGTAATCTATAGCAGCATAAGACATTTCTTCAGCTTCATTTGAATTCATATTGTAGGTACCTAGTCCTATGCGGGGTATTATGTGGTTGTTCTTATTTTCCATATTTTTAATACAGTAAGTAAAGTAATCCAGAAAGTAAAGGTATTAGGAGAACAAAACTTAATAAAATAATTCTTCTTGGCTTCATATAATAATTTTACAACTGGTACAAATAAAAATTTCTAAATGCCAAAAAAATTAATACTGTCCATATAAATTTAGATAAACGTTTAGTTATCCATAACCTGTCATACTTGTAATACAGACCAAATTGTAAGAGAATTTTATTTATCACTTTATAATTTTAAAATAAACAACATAACAAAAGCAAAAAAGAGCCCAGTTTCCCGAACTCTTTTTTTGAGGTAACAGGCTTATTACCTATAGATAACAATAACACTAAAATAACTGTATGGAAGAAAAATCTGTAACTGAACTGAGAAGACAAGCTCGTAAAAAGAAACATATGTTAAAACGTCGAGGACGTCTAGATTACAGAACTGGTAGAACAGGAAAACGTAAGTAAATTAATATACTTTTTAATTTATAACTTCTATTCCGGATATACTTACTTTCTTATGTCAAAAGATAATATAAGAAACATTGCAATCATTGCTCATGTAGATCACGGTAAAACAACCTTAGTTGATGGCCTTCTTAAACAAAGCGGTACTTTTAGTGAACATGCTGTAATTGAAGAAAGGGTTATGGATTCTGGTGATTTAGAAAAAGAACGCGGAATAACTATAACCTCTAAAAATACTGCTATTCAATATAATGATGTAAAAATAAACATTGTTGATACTCCCGGACATGCTGATTTCGGTGGTGAAGTTGAAAGAAGTTTAAATCTTGTTGACGGTGTTCTTTTATTAGTCGATTCTAGCGAAGGACCCTTACCTCAAACTAGATTTGTATTAAAAAAGGCTTTAGAAAAAAAACTTCCAGTTGTTTTAGTTATAAATAAAATTGATAAGCCAGATGCAAGAGTTGACGAAGTTGTTCAGGAGACATATGATTTATTTATTGATTTAGATGCAAATGATGATCAAATAGAATTTCCAATTATCTATACAAATGCAAAAGACGGTATAGCTGTAAGAGACCTTAAAGACAACCCGCAGGACCTTACACCATTATTTGATTTAATTACATCATACTTTGAAGGCCCTGATACAACTGATGAAGCTGCAACACAATTTCTTGTTACTAATTTATCTTATGATTCATATGTTGGACAAGTTGCAATAGGTAGATTAGACAGTGGTTCATTAAATATAAATGAAAAATATAGTTTATGTACTGAAGAAAACACTATAAATAATATAAAACTATCAGCACTATATACATTTAATGGCTTAGATAGGGTTAGCGTAGATACTCTCGAGTCGGGGGATATCATTGCAGTTGCAGGAATAGAGAATGTAAATATAGGAGATACTTTATCTGATAATGAAAATCCAAAACCTCTTCCAAGAATTACAATTGATCAGCCTACAGTATCAATATTCTTCCATGTTAATAATTCTCCATTTGCAGGTAGAGAAGGTAAGTACGTAACTTCAAGAAACATAATTGAAAGATTAGAAAAAGAAGTTTTAAGTAATGTTTCTCTTCATGTATCTCTGACAGATAAAACAGATGTATTTGAAGTTAAAGGTAGGGGAGAACTTCAAATGGCAGTTTTAATTGAAACAATGAGACGTGAGGGATATGAATTTATGGTTTCAAGACCTGAGGTCATCACTATCGAAAAAGATAGTCAAATTCATGAACCTGTTGAAAATGTTTATATTGATATTCCAGATGAATATGTTGGAACTGTTACTAAAAATTTATCAAGCAGAAAAGGTAAGATGACAAGCTTGATGAATAACGGATTTGGAAGAGCAACCTTAGAATTTGAAATTCCTTCAAGAGGTCTTATTGGTTTTAGGAATCAATTCCTAACAGAAACAAGAGGTTCTGGAATAATGAATACTCTTTTTGATTCATATAAGCCTTGGTTCGGAGACATCCCACAAAGAACTTCTGGTGTACTAGTTGCTGATCGTGATGGAAAAGTAACAACTTATGCAAGCTTAGCAATGGTTGATAGAGGTATTTTGTTTGTACCACCTGGGACAATGGTTTATAAAGGAATGATTGTTGGTGAGAGAAATAATGAAGGTGACTTAGTAGTTAATATTACAAAAGAAAAAAAATTAACAAATCATCGTGCATCAGGTTCTGATGATACAGTACCTTTAAGACCACCACAATTAATGTCTCTTGATCAGTGTCTAGAATTTATTAGCGATGATGAATTTGTAGAAGTAACTCCAGAAACTATAAGATTACGAAAATCTAATTTAAACGTTAAAACTTAAAGTTTTCTGCTTTAAGTAACTCAATTTTCTTCTTTTGCCCACCAACACCGCTATAACCACCTATATTGCCATCTGATCTTACAACTCTGTGACATGGAATATCAACAGGATATGGATTCTTACCACATGCATTAGCTACTGCTCTAGCACTATTTGGTTTCCCTATTGATATAGCTATTTCTTTATATGTTCTGGTCATACCAAATGGAATTTTAGATATCTCAGTCCAAACTTGAATTTGAAAATTTGTACCCTCAATATTTTTTAATAATTTATTTTTCAATTTGTATAATTAAATTATCTGTCGTTATCTCAGATTGATTCAAAGCTTCTAAATTGAATCTATTATTTGCCTTTATTGAATCTGTATAATCAATACTTCCTTTTAAAAATGTATATTTAGTTAGTGAACTAATAGCTCCAAATGCAACAAAGTCATAGTGCGCTGAGTCAGCTAAATAGAATCCTTTTGCATATTTTGCACAAGTGTTACTAATACATGGTTCAGCTAAATAATTTTTATAAACATCAATTTCTACCATTTCGTTAATATCTTCATTTCCTCTATACCAGTCTTCGCTGTAAATAAAATATGTTGGTGATGAAAGAATAATACCTCCGTATTCGGAAACGACAGGTACGAAAAAAGGGTCCTGCAACACTAATGTTTCACATTCGTTTCTATCACAATATAAATAGGCAGATCCTCCACCAGTTGAATGTCCAATTAAATTTATTACCGATAAATCGGTTACTAGATTGTTTTTATTTAGATACTCAAGTGTATTTTCAATATCAATAGACATTTCATACATAACATCAAAAACTTTTGAGGAAGCTTCTGTCGATCCTGTATTAAAAATTGTTCCACTAGGTAATTCTGTAAACATAGACAAACCAGTGTGGTCGATTGCAATAACTACATACCCTTGCGATGCGATAGTTAGTAACTGATCTGTTGCGAATATTTTCTCACCTGCCCAACCGTGGGTATATATGACAATGGGAAAATCTCCATCAAGTGGTTTAATATCATTACCTAAATCAAAATAAGATAAATTTAAGTGGCTTAATAAAAAATTTGGAATATTTATACTCCATGTACGGTTTAGGTACTTAACTACTGTTTCACCCCAGTTAGTTGGAGAATCTTTAAACAGTTGAATAGAAGATGTTTCAGAATCACTTGGATAGTAAATATCAACAAGTAATTCTCTATTCCCACTTGGATCTAGATTACTTAACTCATAAAAAGCTTTTGGTTGATCTCTGTTTTCAACTGATATGAGTATCTCTTCATATCCAACAGAGTAAATTTTATTTTCAATTGTAAATTCAGGTATTGGGAGAAAATAAATAAGAACTGTTGAACTAATAAATAAAATAATCAAAATTGTAAATGAGAAAAACTTTAAAATTTTATTAGAAAATTTCAAACTAAAAGTGTGAGCAACAGCAGAAGACAAGATAATTATATATATAGGCATATACTGCCATTTATATCCAACTACTAAAACTTGTATAATTGCTGTAATAGAGGAGAGAACTAAGGATATAACAAATACCCTTTCTGAAATAAATTTTTTAAACACAAGTTCAAAAGCAAAAAGAATGATAGCAATATCAAAAAAGTTCATAATTTTACTTTATTTAATATAAATAATTAGAAGGTAAATAGTAAGAAATATTAATATTTAAATAGCTATCTATTTTGAGGAATTTAAATAGCTAATTTGGATAAGGGGTTTCTCCAGGATGGGAACCCTCTTATCTTTAAAAATTCTTATTTCATATTTTGTTTTTCGACTGTATTATTTATTGAATGCAAAATTCACACACACCTCTAGCTAAATTCATTCACTGGACTTTTACTGTTCTATACGCATATGGAATTTTCAAGCAAGTTGAAGACCTTGATGATTTAGATGATATATCCCTGCTTAATTTTGAAATTTTTTTTGCAATTGTGTTTCTTGTTATTGTTTTAATTAGATTTTTCTATATGAAAGATGTTAAAACGCTTTTAGGTGCACACGATCAAATGCGTAAAGGACATTTATTCATAGCAAAAGTGACACATAGGCTTGTATATTTTAGTTTAATAATGTTGCCAACTACTGGTTTATTGATAGCAGGTATGATATCTGTTGATATTCCAGGGATGCGAGTTGCTATTGCTTTGCATGAATTCTCTGCTTTTTTAAGTTATGTAACAATAGCTTTGCATGTAGCTGCATCACTATATTCTAGATATAAAGGCGAAGGCATATGGAATGCAATGGTTCCAATATTTAAAGAAAAAGGTAAAAACAATTCTGAATTAGTTGTAAAGCTAGAGGGTATAGAAGATAAAATATATAGTTTTATTGAAGACAAAATAATAAGTAAATAAATAAAATAACTTATAACGTTAAGAACAACTGCTAATTACTATAAGTTTACTTATTTTGTTTATACATCTAGCAAAGTAAGTACGTTGAAGGGGGAGTTCTCTGTCTGAGCTCCTCTTTCTAAATTAATATCTCTCAGTTCTTCCTCTAAAAATTCTAGAGAAAATACTTTCCTTATCTTTAATTGGATTAAGTTTATTGTTTGGTTTTGCATTCTGTGGATCTATATTTTCTGATTCATAAGAGAAATCAACTATATCGAGTTCCTCTTCAATAGGAATTGTCTGTTCATTAAATTCATTATCTATTGAAGTAGTGTCCTCATTAGTTTCTTCTTTAATAGATTTAGGTTTTCTCCATAACAAATAAACAATAAAAAAACCAACAACTGATCCACCAAGTGTATCCTCTATATTTCCTGATGAAATATCAGTAAAAATTCCAAATATAACTGTAGAAAGAAAGAATAATGCAAAAAACCTACGTATGGTTAAACGTGCTTTTGATTTACCTTGCATGTAAGCATTGTAGTGATACTTGTTTTATTAATTCAGCCCAGCTTTATAAGTTTTTATTTTTGGACCCATAGCAGATAAATTCTCCCTCATTTCATCTGATACATCACCTAAAATTGTCATATTGTCAAAGTTAGTTATTTCACGAAATTTTAGATTGACTGGAGTACCTATTGCTTTTGTCGCAATTTCTTTAAAACTGTCAGCATTATCAAATTCCTCAATAAGTGTTGCTGTATTTGATTCCTCATCAACATACCATTCAAATTTTTTAAGACCTTCAACCCCTAGGCTTTCAATAAACTGACATTGTTCATTTTCTATAAAATCTATAAATTCCTCTGCAGATGTATAACTTACATCTATGATAACTCTCAGTTCTCCACTGTTTTTATGTAATTCCATATCTACTCCTTTAAGTAAGTTTATAAATTTGCTTTTACGTTGCCCTTAAATTCATGCTCTATTACTGCACCGATTTCATCAGTTGCATCTTTTCTATACTCTTCTAGTTTTGATTTGTATGATTCATAGTTTTCTTCTGAGCTATAGACAGCTACAGAACCATGCGTTTTTGAATCTATTTCATACCACGTTACTTCTTCAGCTGAACCTTCGTCATCTCTAAGGCGTTCTAAACCTTCTCTCATATTGTCCCAATTTATATCATTAGGATGTTTCCAAATAGTGTTTACAACATATTTCATATAACTCCTTCTCTTATGTAAATCATAATATGTTTTAATACTGAAAGCTTCCCTTACAAGGAAGAAGTCACAGGTTCAAATCCTGTAGCGCCCACAAGG
>VMHT01190532.1_pt1 | contig 11513 bp, 14 predicted proteins | sample 4693611 | NCBI WGS metagenome assembly VMHT01 (sample SAMN12280063, study PRJNA550983) | marine metagenome | isolation source: seawater sampled from same location over 5 years 0.02-0.2 micron viral filtrate | place: USA: collected off the coast of southern California halfway between the port... ... | reverse complement strand
TTGTAGACGGTCCTTGTCTAAAATTCATATTATTTTGCGGAACTGAATTTTTTGCACCCATAATAATATTTTATTAGATATCGAAAACTCAATTTTTACATAAAATTGAATTTTTATATTATACTTATACACATTTAAAATAACATGAATGAAAATTACGAAGACCACGACTGGGATGATGATAATCTAGTTGTACCAATTATAAAATCTGCAGTACAATTAAAAAAACTTGAAGAAAGACGATTACAAGAAGAATCTGATTACATAGTAGCAAAAGATTTGTTTTCAAATGAAGAAAAAAATATTACACAAGTTGCTCCTCAAAAACATATTACAAAAATACAAATAACTGAAAAGAAAGTGTTTATAAAAAGGAATAATATTAGTAATAATGAAGCCAAACAAAAGAAAGCTTCTCAAAAAATAAAAGAAACAAAGGAAAAGAAAACAAAAGAAATCGAGACATATGGAGAAAATGACTATTGCGACGAATATGAAGAATACCTAGATTATGAAGATAAATTTTAAAAATCATTTTGCATAAAATTGATTCCTTATACAAATAATAATTTACTGTATTACTTCTTGAAATGAATAGCCATTATCAAACTCGCCTTCAATCTCGTATGCAAAATGGGGAAGCCGTAAAGGCCCCCACATTTGAAACATGCATTCATAATCACAATACACGTCTCCAAAACAGACTTCATAAGATGGACCAATCCAATATGGTTGCTTCACCCAAGATGAACCAACCCATCATGAATATTACACCTTTGTCTCATCATTATAATACTCGTTCGCATGATAAGGATGTTTCGATTAACTTTGATGAATCCTCCAAGGAATGGAATAAGAATAAGCGTCGCTCTGGACAAATGTACTATTATAAGTAAGTTTATTAAAAATCCGCGTATTATGTATATTTTTTTTTAATTGAATCACAAATATCCAAAAATTGTTCTTCTTCTATTTGTTCATCTTCTTCATATTTTCCTTGCAATAACATAACAACTATTTTTGTTAATTCATCATATGATATATCCAAACGCTGTTTTTCTCCAGTTCGTAAATTAAATATACGTACTGTTCTTGGACTTTCTGGATACAATGTCCTCCATAACCATGCATATATAACTACTTGTAATTGATGTTCTTGACTTATTTTACTTGTACATTTCAATTCCCATATAGAAGACTTTGATAAAATGTCCAAGCGACCACTAAACTTAAAATGCTTTGTATTTTGAAAATAGGGCAATAATACGTTTTGGATCTTTGCTTGTTCTATTTCATGAACATAATGGATCATTTGTTTTTCTACCTCTATATTATTATTTTTTTCAAACTCCTGTCCAAGATTTTCATTTAATCTTTGTACGCAAATTTCCTTCATTTTTGGTGTTATCCAATTATATTCACTTTTATCTATTTGTTTCAATTTTGAATATAATTTCTCTTGTGTTGCTACATATACGTTAGCCAAATATAAATAATCATCAGGTGTTTCACATGTTTCAGGCAATTCTTTCACTATTTTCTTTAAATATAGATGTCTACTTTCTTTCATTTCTTGGACACTATGTTGTATCATCTCTTTTAATACATCTTCTCCATCCTTTTTATTCTTTTGTATTTCATCATAATAAATAGCAGGTAATGCAATACCATTTAAGTCACTTACTTCTTCAAATAATCCCATTGATGTTTGTATTATTCTTGGAATATCTAATTCATTCTCCTTTTTTGCTTCTACTTCTATTATAAAACCTCTGTCCAAGATGGGTGTTACAAATTCTATCACATTTTCTGATATAAATTTGATTAAACTTGTTGGTGTTACATGAAATGTTGGTATAATTACTATATTTTCATCTTCTTGGACAGGTCTATATATAATATTTTGAGGCATACCCTTAAAATCTATATATGAACACTGTTTCATATCATATTGTTCGTTTTTCATAAACTCTAAAGGCGATGAACTCTCATTTTGTAATAAATAAAGACAATGTGTAGCACGTGTACATGCTACATATAATGTATTTGGACATATCATTTTGTCCAAGTTTCGTGCATTGTAAAAATATCCTTGGTCAAAACCTACTACAAATACATATTTACGTTGTCTTCCCTTTACTGTATGGAATGTTGAGAACACAACTTTTCCCTCTATCACCCTCTCATCCATAATATCCGACTCCATCATTGGTACATGACACGGTATTCCTGCTTCTGTTAATACATTTTCCATATTTCTTATATGACTATTAGCACCTTTTACTGAATTACCCAAAATGAATATATCCGATGGACTTTCTCCCTCATTCAACAACTTTCGTATTGTATATACAACTATATTTTCTATCATATTCTTTGGTCTTCGTATGTAAACTACCGGTAACCCTTCTCTACAAGCAATTAAACGCTCCTCACCCAACATATCATTATTCACAAAATCAGCCATCTGGTTTGTAACTCGATAAGATGTCTTTAAGTTACATGATACAAACTCTTTATTTTCCAAATATTTGAAATTTTTCCATACTTCTTGGGATTTTGTTAGAAAACGAATATCTGCCCCTTTGAATTCGTACAATCCTTGCATATAATCACCCAAAATAAGTAACTGAAACTGATGTCCATCTTCTTCACACATATCCTTGGACATCTTTACTATCAATTCAAAATACAATAACGTCATATCTTGCGTTTCATCCAAAACGACTATATCAAACAATGGGATTTTCTGTTTCGGTTTCATATTATTTCGCAATAATACTCTTATTCCTGTATCTGTATGTGCTAATGATGAATAATATTTCACTGCGAAACTATGAAACGTATGTACGTCCAAGTTTTTTAATTCATATTGTTTGACTTTATCCTTTATTTCATGACGTAACATCGAATTATATGTAAATTGTTGAATATTTTTACCCGTTAACTCTTTTGCTATAGATAATATAGTCGTTGATTTTCCTGAACCCGCACATGCATCAACGGTTACATTCCTTCCTGACCGCATCTTATCCAAAACGGCCCTTTGTTCATCACTCATTTTATGCATTAATAATATAAATATAGAGTGTTTATGTTTTTTATTTGTTATATTTAAAAATTGAATAAAATTGAAAGGCTTTTTTTGTTATAATGGAGTGTATAAAACTCTAGTCATTTAACATGTCTTCCTCCACTCTTCAACGTACTTACTGTATCAGTAACTTCAAGATGCATTGCTTTGTCTGTGATAAAGTAATCAATCGTGGTGATGAAATTACCCAGACCCTTGAATCAGGGGGAATGGAACTCCGTCGTGTTCCTTATACTGGTTCTCGCTGGGTTCACTGTTTATGTGTTCCAAAAAATGAAACGACTCTTTACTTCATGAGTGTTGTCGATGAGATGCAAACTGATTATCCAGAATGCACTATCGAGGAAATCATGGATAGTGTCGAAAATCATGATTATTGGACATTTGAAGAGGATAATCTTCCTGTGTGGTCAATATCACCAATTAGACCACCTAATCCTCCTCCTGTTTCCAATGATCAGATTGACCCAGTGGAAAAAACGGTCGATGAAACTCCTTTGGTGCTTGAAGAAGACCCAGACAAGGGTATCAACGAACTTTGTATTCAAGTCGAAGATACTCTTGAATTGGTCAAGAAATATGCATCAAATGAGCAAAAAATAAAAATAGCACGTGTTCTCTTCGGTTAGACTAAATAAGTAGCTAGGTAGGTAGATAAAGTAATTAATACTTTTTTTTGTATAAAAAATCCGAAAAAAGCGGAAAAAAGGCATAAAATTTAATTATTGAACACATAAAATTGAAAGGCTTTTCACACTACCATTCATTAGCAGTCCGAAATGACTTGAAACTAACAGAAGACGGTCTATGTAATGTGATGATATTAATTTGTGGCTTTCATAAATATAGATGAAAATGTCCACACTCACTTGGAGCATACATAGTTAGTCAATTAGCGCCGTCCGAAACGATGTAAAACTAACAATAAGGGTATGGAAGGATAGGTGATGAAGCCTTTAAAGGAAGAAGCCTGATATCCTACAATCCTAGGCGGAGGTGAATAGACACCCGTGGTGGTGCCTAGGAGTTCAAATAGTCTGGTGTTCTAACATGTTAAGGTTATGTCCACTTTAGAATGATTGCCCAGACTATTTTGTGACATGGGGAAGGGAAGTAGTGTGGTAACCTTAAGAGACATCACGAAAACCGAGTCAAAGATGGGAAAACTCACCCTAAAAAGCGCTTAAAAAAACCTAGCGTAACAATTCTCTTGTAGAGTTGTTGGTATAGCTATTATGACGGATGTCTGTTTCAATTACGGGGGTCATAAGAAACTATTTCCTGGGTTGCCTACGGGCAATGGGACATAATATAACTCGCCTCCTCGTGGTGTGTCCTGGTTAATACTAAATGAGTTAAATTAAAAGATAGACTATGTTATGATATATTAATATCCATGCTCACATATAGCATACATAGTTTGTCGATTAATTACGTCCAAGATTAATGACGGATTAAACTAAAATTACACCTGGGAAATGTGTATAAACTTAACTGGACATGGAAGGATAGGTGATGAAGACGATATCATGTGGAAGTGATATACGGAAGAAGCCTGATATCCTACAATTCTATGCGGAGGTGAATTAACACCCGTGGTGGTGCATAGAAGTTCAAATAGTATGATTGTTCAGACTATTTTGTGACATGGGGAAGGGAAGTAGTGTGGTAACCTTAAGAGACATCACGAAAACCGAGTCAAAGATGGAAAAACTTACCCTGAATATCGCTTAAAAAAACCTAGCGTAATAAGATTATTCCCTCTGATCTTATTGGGATAGTAGATTATAGACTGAGGACTTCAGTGTCCGGTTTGTATGAACTATTTCCTGGGTTGCCGACGGGCAATGGGACATAATATAGCTCGCCTCCTCGTGGTGTGTCCTGGTTAATACTAAATGAGCTTTTTTTTATGCTAAATAAATAGTCAAATAGTTATATTGCAAAAAAGGTAGCATAAAATTGATAGGCTTTTTTTACAAAAATGGAATGGACAAAACTCAGCGATTTAGAATGACTACATCCAACAACACCAATACACTCGAGAACTTGGTCAACACCCTTAGTGACAAACAAATGACTCTCCCACAAAATATCATCTGGGCGACCGTCTCGTCTGATTACCGTGAGAACGCACGCATAAGGATCACCGACTTCTTGAGAGATTCGTCCCAGCGTATGGTCATATTCGGGTATTCGTCCGGCGGGGCAAGAGCACACATGTTGTACCGCCACGAAAACGGTAAACTCTTTCTTGTATTCAAGAGTGCCGACCGTGGTGACCGCGTGTATTACCTCAGGAAGGAGTTGCTGTATGACGTCTTCGAAGACCGCGAGAACGAAATCCCGGACTTTGATGAACATACAGCGGAAGAGGACTTCATCCCTCCACCTATGATGATAGATAGGTCATATTCGTGCACGTAATCACACACGAATATAGACCGGTAAGTTTTGTAGCTAGATTTTGTAGCTAGGTGTTCAGCCTTTTTTTATTTTACACTTTTTCTCATTTCAAACGTCCACTATTTACTCCAATCATTCAAATTACGACATAACGGACATAATGGGTTATGTTCATTGTTTCCAAACCCTTCTTTCGTAATATTATACCAACAATCATTACAAACTTTATGATTACATTTTAGTATTAACATAATTTTATTTTCTAAACATACACAACAATCTTCTACTTCATTGGTATATGTATGTTTTCCTAGTTGAACGGCACAATTCATACACATATCATTATGACAAAATGATACCCATTTTGGTTGTTTTATATTACAATATTTATAATTTCTACATTCAATTGGTACACAACAATTAGAAGGACAATAACCATTATGTTCTCTATGACCACAAACACATACTTTATTATATTCATCTGTTTCTTCATTATAACATTCACACACACACTGAATTAAACATTCACCATTACCATTACATGATGACATTTTAATTTAGTTAATTGTAGTATCTTTATATTATAATTAAAATAATTTTTATATAAAATGGGCATTACAAATGAGAAAAGGTGGAAAAAACATTTATTGAATGCATAAAATTGAAAGGCTTTTTTTAGAATAATGGAATGTATAAATCACAACTAGAATCATGCAATCAGTACAAACTATTGGAAACTTCGTCAATACTAGAGATCGTTACTCTCTTGACCCGCACATACTTCATGCCGAAATGTCTTCGCATAAGTATGCATTTGCACAGCAGCAAATATTGGAGTTCTTCAATGATTCTTCTATGGAATCAGTCATGATGGGGACTTCTTCTGGTGATAGAAGAAGTCATATGTTGTACCGTTCAGAGAATGGTGTAATATACCAGGTGCATTTCGCCTATGGACAATACAGTGACGCCTTTTATCTCACTGAAGAGTTTCTCAGATGTATTTTCGAAGGGAATGAGAACAACATCCCAACCTTTGAGAATCCTCCCCAACTTTCGGAATTCGCTCGGGAATTTTATGACGAAGGAACAATGTTTGAGCCAATCCCCATGCCTCCAAGTCCATCGACATAATATTACAAAAAATAGCTAGGTAGTTAGAGTTTTATAAGTAATATAAAAACTTTTTTTTTATATTAACTATGAATTTGTTACCTATGGACCTTGTTAATGAAATACTTATACTTCATGGGTCTCATGAACACTATAATAAATTTAAACATATTCTAGAAGATATACGTATATATGCTACAAGATTCCAAGTTAGTAGATTAGTAATTGAACATAACCAAAAAGCAGCGCAAATGTCTTTTATTGATTTCTTAAAAACTAATTTATCAAAATATGAGCGTATGTCTATTACAAATGATTTAATGTTATATCGTGATAAACATACATCTAATGATTCGTATATTTTTTTTCCCGCCTTTGGAAAAACATGGTGTAAACACATGATTTTATGTTTTAATAAAACATATTAGTTTACAATAATTGTAGAATAATACTATTTTTATTTGCAGAACTTGGACATTAACTCATTTAACTCACTGCAATCACTATAATTTTTACTTAAACATGTTTCATATAACTCTTTTGTCTTTATACAATAATCGTTTTGGATGGGTGCTTTTTCATTAGGATGTAATACCTTTTCAACAATTCCATGTCCTATTGAACTTCCAGTTCCAAAAGCCATACCCTGCATCATTGTGGACCCAAAAGATGGTTTTTCAATTTGATTATGTTCTACTGGTTGTCTAGGTGGTGGAGGTGTTCTCTTTAATTGTCTTCTCTTTCTAGTAGCAAAAGGCATTATATATATATATTAATATATCTTTATATTCAATCAATGAATCAAAATACACTGGTATAAATCTATTTCCTATTTTTTCTTGTTGCTTTCACTTGTTGAGCGAATTTTTTATTAAATTGTAATCCTCTTAAAAGGCGCATTTGTTTTATTGCCTTTTTCTTGGACGTACATTTCGCCATTACACGTTTTGTGTTCTTATTTTTTACCGTATAACAACGACGTTTTGGTACTTTTCTCATTACATAAGGCATCTTTTATATATGTTTATATTTTTTGTTTAACACTTTGGTGCTAAAGGATAAATATAAGCTCCATGAATAGGAAATAATGGAAATAATAACATATTATTTTTGTTCGCTGGATGTTTTTTAACACATTTTTTTTTAGGTACACAAGGTGGTTTTTTCTTTTTACCTTTGCATGGTACTTCACATGGGTCACGAATTACACATAATTCATTTACTTTTGCACATTGCCTCTTACGTTTTCGTTTCTTTCTTATACTTTTACATGGTCCGCATGGTTCTGGTAAGCAATGTCTCGGTAAACCATGTTCAGGTACACATGGTTCAGGTATATATTCGATTGGTTCACATGGAATATTTTGAACTTCTGTAGTTACACACTTTGTTCCATTTGCTACTTCTTTACATGAAGTATTATAAGTTTTTCCAAGACATACTTCATTAGTAGTTGGTGGTTCTTTTACAATATATAACTGTCTATTATAACAATTTTCAGGTACTATTCTTGGTTGTGAATGTTCACTTCGTGTAACACATGGGTCTTTTGCTATGATTGGTTCCTTTATAAAACATGGTCGTTTTAATCTCCAAACAGGATTTAATGTACCAGGTTCTTCTATATATCTTGTTAAACAAGGATGAATATTTGATGATGATGTTTTTATTGGTACTTTATCACAAACAGTAATATATTCAATCGTTAATAGTTTTTGTTGTCCAGGACAAATATCACCCCCAGTTATTTCATTCATTTTACCTGTATCTATTATAATCTCTTTCAAAAAACAATTATCTTGTGCTATATGTGCTTTTAATTCATTCGTAATTTCTTTATTTATTGATAAATTGTATCTAGCTGATACTTTACCATATACAACAAATAAACCTTTCTCTTCTGGTATACAAATGGGACCACTCGATTCAAGTAATATTTTTCTTACTAATTTAAATTTATCATACATTCTTATATATGTATCTTTTGTTAAGCATTCCCAGTTAGCATCTTTACCCATACAATCTTTCATAGTATACTATATTATGAAACTAAATAATACGCAAAATTAATTAATCTATTTTAAACCCTTGAAGATTTCACTGGAAAAAAATTATTTGGTATTATATATTTTTTACAAAATTTATAACTCAAATAAAAGACATAGAATACTAAAAAATACAATAATAGTATAATTATTACTGAAAAATTATAAAAATAACTAAATCCTGGTTCGGGTTTTATATCTAATTCAACTAAACGTAATAATTGTACACCACCTTCACCGAAAATAGAGAGCCCTATTCCAAAAAAATTTTCGGTTTTTCCCCAATTCTTCTGATTTTCTGTTTCTGGAAATACTTGATAACATAATGGTGTATGATATGTATATTTATACAAGAAAAATTGGTTTAAGTAAATATCCCAATCCTTAGCATATTCTTTATGTAATAATAATTTTTCTTTCATATTTTTCGAAATAATTAGTGCATGTGTTCCTAGTGATAAGAATAATTGATTATGATTAGATAGATTAAATGTTTTTATAATTGGTAAGGAACCCAAATAATATAAAAATTCTGAATTATTATTTTTATTCAACCAATCATCAATGTCTTTCTTAGGTTCATCTTCTAATATACTACTGTTAAATTGAAAATCATCTTCTAATATTAAAATATTTGAATAATTATTAGCAATCGAATGGTCTATTATATTTAAATTAGCATCAATCAAATCATATGTTGAACATTGCATCGGTAAATCTTTTGTACATTTTTTGAAACCTTTATTATACACAATAAATATTTTTTTACTTGGAATATATTTTGTTAACTGTTCTTCAACGTGTCCTAAACGGTTATTTCCCTCCAAATGCAGTATATAGGTAGCATCAATATTTTCAAATAAACTAGTTTCATAGTTTCTTTCCTCGAAATTATAAAAATGTGCATTTTTTTTATAATTCATTTATTATATTTTATATTATATTTTAGTCTCTCTTTCGTATTGTTTTTCGTTTATTGGTTTTGTTTTTACATTTTTTCGCAAATTCTTTGATTTTTGGGTCTTTACATAAATCATCTATAAATGATTGATAAAAATTGCGGAATTCTGATTTTCGCGCTTTCATTTGTTTTTCAGTAAACCAGTTAATTTCGATTTTTTCAAACAATCTACTTTCATTTAACATAGTTTTGTCCATAGCATTCCATAAGAACTTATGGTTATTGTTATAATATTTCGGTAAATTAGGGTCGTAATCCATGTAAAAAATATGAATAGTATAGGTGTTAAATGTTATATCATAATGACCACCGTTTTTTTTAATTAATTTACGAATATCTTGCTTATTCCCTAAAAAACCGGTTAATTCTTCTACACCTTCACGTAATGCGGTTTGAAAAGGCGTTTCTCCCTTTTCCAAACTTCCTCCAAAATCCGAATACCCTTTTGCACTGTTTTCCATTGGATTTTCTTTACCAAATAAAAAACATAGCTCGTTTTTTTCATTAAAGGATACAGGCAATATACTTCCGGCCACCATAATATATAATTAGTTTTTTTTTCATTTTAAAAATATATAATAATTTATAATGAAAGTAGCATTATGTTTTTGGGGTCTTACTCGAAGTCTCAAATACACAATATATAGTATTCAAAAATATATTTTAAACGTGTTGAAAATTCACAATATCGAATATAAAATATTTTTACATACTTTTGTTTTTAATTCATCTTATTATAATCCGCGTGCTGAAGAATATAATATCCAATTGGATTTTAATGAATATACTTTATTAGAACCGGATTTTGTTCAAATAGACAACCAAGATGTTATTAAAGACGAAATTAATATAATGAAATATAGAACTCAAGCCGACCCATGGGATTCTGATTATATTTGTGTCGATAATTTTATTTGTGCTATGTATTCAAAAAAACAACTCGGTATTATGGTCCAAAACAGTAATATTCAATTTGATTATATTGTTTATTTACGTCCAGATGTGAAATATTATAGTTATTTTGATAAACATTACTTTTCTTTTGCGAATCAGTACAATGTTTGCACTCCCAATTTTCATTTATATCCAAAATTAAATGACCGTTTTTGTATTTTGCAAAGCGAGAAACTTCTCCAATATTCTACTATGTTTGATAGATTATATGATTATAGTCTTTATTATCCGTTGCACTCTGAAAAATTTCAATACAGCATTATGGTAAAACTTTATAAATGGAGTATACGATATGTACCTTTATTGTTTAATCGTGTTCGTGCTGATGGTACTGAACTTGATGATTGTAATAAATTCTTCAAAAAAACAAGAAGACGCAAAGAACTTATTAGTCCTATTGTGGAAAATGATAATAAAGTGGTAAAACCACTCTTTAAAATGAAATCATAATATTATTTTTTTGATATTTGGGTCATAGTATTCTTCCTTTAATTCGAAATCTTGGAATATATTCTGTTTTATTGTATAATCCTTTTCTGGAATCGATTTATAAAACTCTTCTACGGTTTCATTCACACGTATTCGTGAAGCATTGAATGCTGATAAATACAATCCATCTAAAGAACGTACTCTAGACAAAGCTACATATGTTTGTCCACATTCAAATATATCTTTTCCTACATCAATATCAGCCATATTTAATGTAGCTCCTTGGATTTTATGAATTGTTAATGCCCAAGCCAAACATAATGGGAGTTGTCCTACTGCTATACACGGATATTCTTCTGATTGAACATAATGATAACTCATCACTTTCTTTATTCCATTCACAAAACGTACAATTGGAAATGTTCCTTCGCTTGTTGTAGTAAATTCTGTTATAATTCCTTGTGAACCATTACATATTCCATTATCCATATCCAAATTTACTGTACACATT
>VMHT01157918.1_pt1 | contig 11513 bp, 7 predicted proteins | sample 4693611 | NCBI WGS metagenome assembly VMHT01 (sample SAMN12280063, study PRJNA550983) | marine metagenome | isolation source: seawater sampled from same location over 5 years 0.02-0.2 micron viral filtrate | place: USA: collected off the coast of southern California halfway between the port... ... | reverse complement strand
TTCTAATGCTGCAATCCTTGTTTCTAATGACGCTCTCTTAGAAATTTCTTCTTGTAATGCCGCAGTAAGTAAAGGTACAAGTTTACTTTGATCTATTCCTTGATAAATAGGTTTGTTATCAGAATCAACTTCATCTTTAGTTCCAGATACGGCTTCTGGAACTGCTGTTACTTCATGTGCTAAAAACCCATCAACTGTTGTATCTGTATCAACTTTAAAATTAAATCTTGACGGCTTTAAAGTTTTTAATCTTGTTATACCATCAGATATAGCAGTTACATTTTCCTTTAATCTGTAATCAGAAGATGTGTTAAAAGCTGTAGCACTACCATTATGAGTAATACTTCCAACTGTTGTGCCATCTGCTCTTTCAAAGAATATTAAACGACCACCTGTTGATTTACCACAGGCAACTAATAATGCTCTTCCATCTGATCCCCCCGCATCAACAGTGTTGCGTAAAGAAAGAGTATATTCAACAGCCGTAGAGTTAACTATAGCAGCGTGTTGTGAAGCATCATTACCGTAAGCTCCGTTTACAGTACCTACATAAAATTTTCCCGCACTTGTAACACGCATACGTTCTGAGGCATTGACATCAAATCTCATACTGTTATTGCCATGTCCATATTTAATTGCACCAACATCATCGTCATCTGTATCGCCAAACTTAATTCCACCAATAGTATTGTTAGGTGTGATTACTTGATAATAGGCTTGCCCAGAAGCATTTAATACAACTGGATTACTATTAGCTGTTTCTGTTGAAGTTAAGGTTAATTTTCCAACATTACTTATTGATGCCTTAGTCGATCCACCTGTGTTTATATTGACAGTGTCAGATCCAAAATTTATTCCTGTATTACTATCAGTTCCTTGTAATGCTGGTGCGGAAGCTGACCCATCAACCCCAGAAATACCAGTAGTGCCGTTAATGTTTAAAGCCATAGTTAAAGAATAACAAGAGTTGCACCAGATGGCACTGTAATAGTAACACCTGAATTAATTGCAGGACTTACGGTAACTGCATTTTTATTGGTGCTTAATGTATATGATGTCGTTACAGTTTGACCTGTCTCAACAAATACTTCATCACTACCACCACCTGTAGCCCCAGCCGATATTCCTGTTAATGCTGATCCATCAATAGCTGGTAATGCACCACTAAGTTTAGATGCGGTAAGTGTAGAAATCCTAGCATCTGCTACTGTGCCTGTTAAATTACCTGCTGGCAAATTAGTTAAACTTGCACCCGATCCACTAAATATAGTTGCTGCTAAAGTACCATTTGCAGAGTTAAACGTAAGGTTAGATCCTGACTTTAATCCTAGATCTCCTGTTGCAGCAGTAGCAAACAATGGGAAACAAGTAGTATCAGAACTTTCATCAGCAATAGTATTTGTTGTCGCATTGCCTATCGCAATGGTAGTACCCATATTAATAATGAAATATGTAGCACCACTAGGAGGAGCAGCATCAAAAATAATATCTGTACCGTTAACAACATATCCATCTGTCATATCTCCTTGTCCCGTTCCATCATTAGGTTGTTGCATTACACCATTGATAGATACTCTTAAAATCTCTGCATTTGCTGGAGTTACAGCATTGCTTGTCCCTTTAGTAACTAACTTAAAACGTGATTCAGAACCATTAAATGTTGCACTACTTCCACTTGATGATTGTGCAATATCTAATAAATCTGCTGTTCCTGTTGCACCACTACCACCTCCACCAATCTCACCCCATGCACCGTTGGCATAGCCTTCAAATTTATTTAATGTTGAGTTATATCTAAAATCTCCATGAGCAGGAGAGCCATCTCTTTGGGCTGTTGTACCAACTGGAACTCTTACGCTTGTTGTATAATTATGAATTACTTTTCCAGTTAGCGTACCACCAGCAAGCAATAATTTATTTGTAATTGCAGTATTAGAAGCATTTATAGCATTAGCTTCTATTCCATCTAACTTTGTTCCATCAACAGATAAATCTCTACCATCTACTGTTTGACTACCAGAAAAAGTAAGATTACCTGTTAACTGCCCTCCAGACAAATTTAATTTAGTAGCTAAATTATTTGTAACTGTGGTACTAAACGCAGCGTCATCTGCCATCGCTGCTGCTAACTCATTTAACGTATCTAAAGCTGCTGGAGCACCATTAATAAGATTACTAACTGCTGTACTTACAAAAGCAGTAGTAGCAATTTTGGTAGTATTGTTTCCTGAACTTTGGGTCGTTGCAGTAGATAATCTTGCTGCCGCTACCGTTCCAGAGGTAAAATTACTAGCATTGAGACTTGTAAGATTAACACCACTAACAGCAGGTAAAGTAGCAGGAAATCTTGCGTCTGGTATTGTTCCAGAACTTAAATTACTTGCATCTAAAGCATTAATTATTGAAGCAGTAACGTAACTTGCTCCATTTGTAATCGCATTATTATTTAAAGAAATGTTTGCAGAACCATCAAAAGCTACACCAGCAATATTTCTTGCAGTTGTTAATGTAGCTGCTGATCCTGTTGTATTTTGATTACCTGCGGTATTAACACCAGGAAGATTAATATTTGCCGAACCGTTAAAAGAAACTCCTCCTATTGTTCTTGGAGTTGTAAGAGTAGCTGCGGAACCAGTAGTATTTTGATTTCCTGCTGAATTTACACCTGGTAAATTTATATTGGCACTACCATCAAAACTAACACCACCAATAGTTCTTGCTGTAGCTAAAACTGTTGATGTGGCTGCGTTTCCAGTATATGCAGTGGCAGATAATACTTCAGTTCCATTAACTTTTAATACCTTTCCAGTAGCTAAATCAATATGATCAGAAAAAGTAGACGTTCCAGTGACAGCTAAAGTTCCTGGAATCGTTATAAGACCACTGGCATTAGCAACTAAACGACCTGATCCATTTGTACTAAGAGTGAGAGTATCAGAACCTCCACTTATTCCTGAGTTTGGATCTAATAAAAAGCTAAATGAGGGAGCACTTTCAGAACCATTTGGTGCTTTATTTAGTAAATTAGCATAGGTTATTTTTTTATTTTTTTCAGTACCAGTACCACTTTGATCAATAATTGGCAGCACATCCGTTGTTGCTGGTGCAGTTAATTCTGTAAATTGTGATATTCTACGATTTGCCATAATTAGAATTTAATTATATACATTAGAGCATAGTTTTTAACACGAACTTCAGTCCCACCATTATTTCCCATTGTGTGAGTATGTGAGCCATCAAAATTAACACCACCAACAGGGCTAGTTGATGAAGAACCTGTTATAGAGTTTGTTCCATCTTGTGTTTTTGTAAATACACCACTTGCAGAACCACCAGCACCAAAACCTTCTGATATTTTTCTAATACCACCAGTTAAACTTACAGTACTTAAAGAGTGATTATGACTTTGGTTTTGATCTGATTGACTTGAAGCAAAGCTTCTTCCATCATCACCTGTTCCAGTTTTAGTATTAGACCAACCTCTTACAAATTGTCCTCTTAAATCAGGAAGATTAAATGTAGAAGATCCATCGCCAGATCCCCAAGTAGTTGAAATGTTAGAAAATAAACTAGCATATGTTGATCTACTTATAGCAGCACCATTACATTCTAAAAAACCAGAAGGAACTGTAGTAGAAGCATGGGTAAATACAGCACCAGAAGGAACACCATTTGCAAGCTCTCCCCACCCAGATCCGTTATAACCTTCAAATTGAACCAGTTCACTATTAAATCTTATTTGACCTGTAGCTGCTGTTGGCCTTTGAGATACATTACCAACTGGTAATTTTAAAGCAGTATTACCAGACATTAAAATATCACCAGCAGATGTTATCGTTCCAGTAAAACTAGGCGATGCAGTTGTTGCATGACCCATTTCAGCAGTATCTACTTTCCCTAAAGTTACAAAATTAGTTCCATCATACATATTCAATGTATTGTTACTGCTATTTACCCATAACTTTCCATTTACTAATGTTGAGGGAGCACTTGATCCTCTATTAGTAGCTTGTATTTCACTAAGACAAACATTAAGGTCTGCTCTAAAAGTCGCTCCTACAGCATCTCCAATATTGTAATCATGTGTGTTGCTCATTTATGTAACCTCCTTACCAAAACCTGATGCAGCCCATACAAAAGATCTTGCAACTGCTGAATTACCATTTTTAAATGTAACTTGAAATCCTGTCCTGCTTATATTAGCAAGTTCAAAGAAATCTCCTGTTTGTTGATTTGTTGGGGTCACAACTACAGTTGGTGTTTGTTTAAATGGATTTGTAAAAGATACAGTGTATTGTGACGATCCAGTAGAAATTGGAGTTGAAATACTTTCTGTTCTTCCTTGTAATTCTAGTTTAACTCCTAATTGTGTTACGGCTATATTTTGGTTAGTGTCATTACTTGTTAATATTGCTTTAAATTCAAAACCCCTTCCTGTAATTAATACATTGCTAAATTCTTTATATGGACTCCATGTAGGAGATCCTGATGGATTGTCGTTAGTAGATCTTACATAAACAGCAGCATTACATTTTGTTGCTTCAGTCGTACCTCCAACAGCATCAATATGTCCCCAGGTATCAATTAAATCTGTTCTGTCATCCCATAAACTATTCAAAGAAAAACTATTTGCTTTTAAAATTTTCTTTAAATTTACATCGTATGGTTGTCCTAAATCTGTTGTACTTGTAAAGGCATATTGTCCAGAACTTGTTGTAGCATTATTCGTAACTACCAATTTTAAAGCATCTAAATTTGAGTCATAAACTGTATCAGTTTTTGAACCCAAGAAATTATTAGTATGTTCATTAACTGTTGAAACTACAAGTCTTTCTGAAGGTGCTGGTAAATTTGTAGTAATTCTTGTATTGTTCCAATCTGAATCATTTGAGCCAGGAGAAGGTGATTGCCTCCCTCCATCGTCCTCAAATTTAATTAAATAAGTTCCTTCTAATAATGGAACAATTTTTTGTGTCTGGTTACCTGCCGCTGCAACAACGATTTCTTGTGCATCTTGCCATTTTGCAGCACTTGTTAACGAAGAATGTCTTATAAGAGTTTTTCCTCCTAATAAAACATCAAGTTCTGTGGCACGATTCCAGCTTAAAATTGCACTAGATTCATCTATTGGTAATAAACTAACACCACTTACATTACTAGGTACAGCAGTTTTACCAGCAGCTATAAAGAAAGGACTCTGAGGCCTTGTTCCAGTTGAAGATCTTAAACCTGACGCACTAACACCAAATACTTCAATTTCATAATTACCAGAAATAGTATCTAATATCTCATAACTTTTAGAACCTTCTACAGTTATCGAAGTATAATTTCCATCTTCTAATCTCCAACGTACATATACATTATCAAAAGCCTTACGAATTATTTCTCCATTAGGTTTTGTAACTTCAAAATCTGTTCTCCAACTAACAATAATTTTTACTCTTGCAATACCTGTATTTTCATAGATAACTTCTTCTGCTGTGACATCTTGAGGAGGAGGTGGAGGGACATCTAAATTTGTAATATCTCTTTCTACTAAAGCTACACCATTTTCAATATGATTATATTTACTAGAATTATATTCACTTGCAGTTATAGAATAAGTAGTCCTATCTTGTTCAATAACTTCTAATACTCTCCAAGTAGAAGTTAAAATTTCATTATTTTGAAATATCCATATACTTTCAGCATTAGGAGCAGTTGAAAAATTCTGACCTAGAGTAATTACTTTGGTAGTTGTATTAACAAGAGATATTGTTTTAGTTGTTAACGTACCGTCAGGCAAAATAACAGATAAAGTAGCTCCATTTCCAGTGCTTACCCCAGTAATATCATCTACAGTTACAGTACTCGTAGTTGCTGCTGTAATCTTTCCTCCTCTACGTTCTCCACTTTTAACAGGATCAGCTATTTCAATAATTTGTCCTGGCCTAACAACTACACCAGCTTCAATAGATGCAGAAAATGTAACTCCTTCACGTTCTACGTTACTCATATAAAGCAACCATTTTGCTAATCTTTTTGCTTGACCTCTTGATGTACAGGCAAACGCATTAATATTTTTAATTACCGAACCATATCTAGCTTGGTTAGCTGTATCAATTTCTTCTTCGTAATTAATATCTCTTAAATCTAAGTCTAAATATTTAACGACTACTACAGTTGGTCTAGTTTTTTGACTTGCATTTGAATATGTAAACCCTGGTTCTAATACATTTGCAAGGGTAAATAAATAACTAGGATCTTTTGGAGCGTCTTGTGTAAGAGTTAAACTACCTGCTTCATAATATGGCATTGCTCTAAATACAGAGCACATTTGATTGATGACGTTATAGGCTTCCTGCTGATTATAAATACCGACATTACAACTAAATCTAGGTTCTGTTGTACCTTGTCCTTTTCCGTCATCTATTTGAGCAGAACAATAAACTGATGCGGCATAAAAACTAAACTTATCTAAATCTGCTTCTTCAATATGAGCACCTAATCCGTACCTAGAAGACGTTAGAAGATCATATAAACACCAAGCAGGATCATTTGTATATTGAGCAGCACCGAGTGTTCCATTAAACGTTCCAGAGTATGCCAAGCTACCATCTGCTCTTACTGTTGCATTATGTGGAATTTTTACTTTTGTGCCTTTTACTAAATATTTTCTTGTAGGTATTGCATTAAATTGTTCAGCATCTACTTTTAAACCAACTAATGCACTATTAGGATATGTTCGCTGATCATATTTAATTTCTACATAGTTATTCCATTGAAATTCATTAGATAATTTACTAGAACCACTATCACCAGTAATTCTTGTCACCCTAATATCTACTGGAAAAGCACCGTTTAAATTAATTAAATAGTCACGAATGTAAGTATCAGGTGTTCTACCAGATATTGTCCCATCATTTCCGTGTACAACTGTTGAATATGATCCTCCACTATATCGAATTTCTATTTTTAATTCGATACTTGTACCAAAAATATCTCCTTCATCTGTAAATCGTTGAAGTGCAGGAACAGTTATCTGAACAGAAACAGCATCAACGGTATCATCTACTATTTGAACTACTTTTGGAGTTGCTTGTGCAACAGTAGAAAAACCAGTAGGTTTAGTCCTTGCAACATTTCTAGTAATTGGAATTACTGTTTGATTAGATGTTCCAGTTCTTACTTCAAAACTAACGTCTTTAAAATTAAAAGTTCCATCATCAGCTTGAAGAGGAGTGTTATTAAAAAATATCGACTTTGCACCATCTACTAATCCACCAATCTCACCTTCTCCTATTAAATCAAGAACTCTAGCAAAACTTTTAGAATCTAAATTATCTTTAGCTTCATGTGGAGTTTTATTTCCTCCTCCACCACCTTTTCCACCACCACCACCCGAACCAATAACATTCATACTTCTACCTGCTCATTTTCAACATCGGCTGATATTACAGTAGAACCTGTCAATGTAGTTCCATATATTAAAGGAACAGCAACACCAGCCCGTGAAGTATTTTGTATGCCACTAAAATTAAAAGACAAACGAGGATCTTGTTCTCTTTCTGGAATTGTTTCTACAGGAGTAAGCATCTGAGCTAAACCCCCTAAAGCTAAAGCTATACCTAAGTTTCCAATTACTGCTGTTGTACCTCCTAAAAATCCGACACCTGTAAAACCACCAGCACCCAAAGTAGCTCCTCCAGATGCTACACCAACACCTATCATTACTGCTCCTAGTAAAAACCTTCCAAAGCCTCTACCTCCTTCTCCTCCAACAATAGGAACAATTTTTATTTCTTCCTGACCATTTGGATAGGTTAATTCCTCTTCTGTTAACTCCCAATTACCAACAGCTACCTTGTAATATCTATCTGCCATATGTTTTTCTAACTGTGGAAAATTAACAACTAAAAATCTCATCGCCTGTGCAGCACTCTTAACTTCAGCTTCAAAAGTCTTTTGACCTAGAAACTTTGCTAGTTCTCCGTATAGCTTAATTTTACGCAGCATAACGAATCCTCTTACCTGTACATTTTAGCAACCATTCATCTAATAAATCACGACTTGATAATCTATTTTGCAAATGATGTAAAACGGTTTGTTCTCCTAAGTAAACACCAATATGGTTTAATCCGCTACTACTAATTGACATTAATAATAAATCTCCTTTTTCTAAATCTTCTTCCTGTGTTAACTCTCTAAATCCTGTTTTTGCAAAACAATTTGCAAACATTGGATTTTTTATAAAATTTTCTGGATCATTCGGTCTGATCCAATCTATTAACTCTATACCTAATTCTTCTTTATACCAATCTCTACATAAGCTCCAACAATCAGTCACACCCCAAACCCATTGCCTACCAATCAAAGGAGCTTTATAACCACAAGGCTCGCAATAAGTCCATTCCTTTAAATTAGGTTGGATTATCCACCACTTAATGCCAGATTTTTCACAAGCAACTTTATCTGCTTCACTAGGTTGTGGACTTGTAACAGGATGACTATGAACAACAGCAGTTATTTCTCCTTTATCTTCAGCATTTGCCCAATCATTAGGATCTAAAATAAATTGATCTTCAGGATCTACAGCTAAATTATTGCAAGGAATATAATTTTCTTTACCTTTAATGACAACTAAAAGACCACAAGATTCTCTTGGGTCTTCTTTTATTGCGTGTTCTAGTGCTTTATCTTTCCACATTATGAGAAAAACGATCCAACGCCAGGGAAATCTTCTGGTAAGACTTGACGTTTTGGTAGACGTACACCATCAAGATCAAAATTAGCACTTAGTTCAAATTCAACAACCTGTCTATTTTCAATAGTTTTTCTGTCAATATAATAAATTTCTTTAGGAAAAAGAGCACTTGCATCTGGTGTGCCATGTGGATTTTCAATTTCTTCTAATTTTATTACCGAATCATCTTCTTGTAACATCACATTATCTATTCCATCTTCCAGTAAAAAATGCCCTGGATCAAAATTTGTATTATCAATATATCTTTCAAGTGTTCTAAGTCTTGTTACTTTTGCACCTTCTAACCCTTGAGGCAATGTCAACATTAAAGTAGTAAATGTTCCCAAAATATTAGATATTTGTAATTTAGGTCTTGGAAGTTGTTTTGATGTAAATTTAAATCCAGACGCATCTATAGGCATCTTTATATATTGAATACTATCAAAAACAATATCTAAATTTTCATTTTCACTTACACCGTTATGCCAATAATATTTTGTATTTGAACCATGAATAGCAGGAATTAATTCTAATTGAAAAAGTTCAATTATATTACTCGGATTAGATTTTTGTAATTCCGATACTGGTGTAGCCATTATTCAAATACTTGTTCAAAAGTTGTAGAAATTTTATTACGACCAGGTTGAAACATTTCTTTGCTATAACTTCTAGCAACCCATTTAAATGTAGTGACGCTATCAGGTGGTGACCAATCAAAAGATTCACCATCATCTATCCTGTCATTTATAAATGTTTCTACTTCAGTTGTACCTTCTTCATCCAAATTAAAAGTTAAATTCCATATTTTTGGATTTTGATTTAACCCAAAACTAATTCTTTTTTCATATCCATCATTAAAACGAGTAGATCTAACTCTAGGTGCATTACGTTTTGCTCCAGAAATTAAAGGTTGATAACTAGGAAAAATAGCCATTAGCGTGTACTAGATAAAAGTCCTCCAGGTCTAGATTCTTTAACAAGTTCTGCCTGTACAACAGATCCAATTATTCGACCTAACTGTGCGGCATCAGGTTCATCTCCTTCAGCAGAGGTACCTGACGCATCTACATTAACAACAACACTGGTACTACCGCCACCTCCTAGTTGATTATTAGGAACAATCGTTCCAGAAGATTTTGGTACGAATAATTCTGGCCCTTTTTCTCCTACTATTGAAGGTTTACCTACTGGTGGTCTACCTCCTCTTGCAAATCCTAAAAATCCAAGCAAACCACCGCCTTTATCACCTGATGACCCAAGAATATCTCCAAATAATGCTTGGTTTAAAGCCATATCTAAGAACTTATCAGCAACATTATTAAGCAGATCGCCAAGAGTAGAAGTTCCTTTTATCAGTCCTGCTATACCATCTTTTATGTCCGTTCCAATACTTTGAGCTATGCTCTCAAAAGCATCTCTTACTGCTTTAGCATTTTCGGCTTGTTCTTTTAATCCTTTGTTTATTGTTACCGCATCCGTTATTCTATTTTTTTGTCCTACCTCAAGGTCTTTAAACACCAGCCCCATTTCTTCAGCTTTAGTTTTAATAGCTTCTTGAATTAAAAATTCTTCTTCCTTGCCAGCTTTAATAGCTCGGTTTAGTTCGTTTTCTTTTTCTAGGTCTCCTAAACTAGCAGTAATCAATTTATTTGTCTGTACTCTTAATTTATCTTTGTCTTTTTGTAAGATTAAACTTTCTGCTATTGCTAATCTTTCTGCTTTAGCAGCGTTTAAATCTCTAGTTTTTTGCTTATTTGCTGCTGCTCCCGTTGCTTCTCTATTCTGTATGCCTTCTATTCTTTGGTTTACATCGAAGAACGCACGATTATTTGGATTTTGAGCTACAAGATCCCTTGCTCTGCCTCGTACATTAGCGTTTGCTCCTGCATCTAAGGCTTGATTTAACAGTTTTGCTATTGCTGCCTGTACTTTTGTAAAGAATAGTGTGACATCGTTTCCTAGTTTTTGGAAGGTTTCTCCAAATTTTCTTAATTCTTCTGCCTTGTCTGCACCTATTTTTTGACCCATCATTTCTAATGCTGCGTTAAATGCAGCTTGTTTGCCCATATTTTTCTCAATTAACTGGAGTCGTTTTTCTTCTAGCGTTCCAGATATGCCCATAGCTGTAGACATAGCGGAGATGTTTGGATTTAGGCGGTTCATCGCTTGTCCAAGTTCGCCTATGCCGTTGATTACGTTTTGGATTGATTGGACTGCTGCTGTGGCTGCTATACCTCCTGCAAAACCACCCATCTGTCCGAACATTCCACCAATACCACCACCTAAAGCTCCTGCTGCTGCTACCCCTGGACCTTGACCAAATAACAGAGGAAAACCACCACTAATAAGAGCACTTCCAGCGTCAAATCCTCTAGTTGCACCTAAACGACTAGCTATTCCTCCAAGTGGGTTATTTAAACGAGTTCTTTTTCCCGTTACATCTCTTGATTGCCTGTCTGATAACCGAGTAAACGGACCTTGAGGTGGTTGAAATATTCCAGGTTCTTGTGGGCCATATTGTGATGCTAAAAATTGAACATTTCCTCCTGTTATTTTTGATACTTTGCCTAAATTTCTTACGTTTTTATCTAACTCCTTTATGCCTCTAGCTGCTGGTCTTAACATCTCAGTGCTAGGAAGAAGTTTAGCGTTTATTTCTTTTTGTTTATCTGCATTTATAACTCCCTCTGCCTTACCACCTAATTTATTAGCTTTGCCACTTAAACCTAGTAATCCTACACGATCTCCAGCAGTAAGTCCTGTTGAAACTGCTGCTTTTCTTACTTCTCCT
>VMHT01124532.1_pt1 | contig 11513 bp, 8 predicted proteins | sample 4693611 | NCBI WGS metagenome assembly VMHT01 (sample SAMN12280063, study PRJNA550983) | marine metagenome | isolation source: seawater sampled from same location over 5 years 0.02-0.2 micron viral filtrate | place: USA: collected off the coast of southern California halfway between the port... ... | reverse complement strand
TGATAAGGACTTCCTTCTAGTTTGATAATTTTTATATTTTTTTCTATTACAATCATAAATGAAAGTATCTATTGCTATTGGTTGCATTTTAATTCTTTTACTGTTGTTATATGTAAGACAAAAAGATGGGTTTGTTAATTACGCTAATCCATATATTTATAATTATCCAGCTAGATTTAAAGAGGTTGTAAAAGACTTTAGAGCTGGCGTTAATCTATCGACAGTCTATTCTAAAAATATGATTTCAAAAGATTTGAGATGTGACCCTATTTTAGATTGTGATCGTATTATTATGGATGAAAAAGGACGTTCTTTTACGTTACCGCCAATCAGAACAAAATGTTTGGGAAATCGTGAAGCTATATGTAAACCGATAAAAGATGTTAAACCCTTTCCTTTAAGTCCGCCAGATAAAGAATATAGAAGCAATTTAAAGAAATGATAATAGTTGCTATATTTTATATGTAAAGAAATAATAATTGTTTTATAAAAATATGAGTTTTTGCAACATATTTACTTTTGTTGTTAGCAGAACATTAAGTCTTATATTATATTTTTTTTGTTATATATCGTGGTCTTATAAAAAAGAAAATGATACCAATATAGCTTTCTTAAAAAACTACAATTTTAAATTACAGAATAAAAAAGAAATAACATATACAGAAACAAATAAACTACGTTGTTGTACGTGGAATATACATCATGGATATGATTCTAGCAGAAAATATGTATTTCCACAGATGTTAGAATATTTTAAACAAATGAATTTTGATATTATAATGCTACAAGAAGTAAATAATAGTAAATACAATATTAACGATAATAATACAACAGTAAGTGAATATATGGGAAACATTTTAAATATGGAAGTTTCTGCTATTGATGAATTAACTATCTTATCAAAGTTTCCAATTGATACTACAATATATACAAACTACTATACCAATAATAATTATAGCTTTGGAAATCATATGTTAACTTGTAAAATAAAATATACAGATAATGAAGAAATAGATTGCGTTAATATACATTTAAATAATGATTTTACAGGCTATGAACAACAAGAAGCAATTAAAAAGCTAGAATTGGATAAACTAATTTTATCTCACAAAAGAAACAATAAAAAAATACTAGTCTGTGGCGATTTTAACGCACCGCGTTCATATTCTGTAAATTCAGACTTGTCGCATTTATTTTCACAAAAAGATAACAACTTTGCAATTACATATCCAACATATTATCCTATTGTTTGTTTAGATAAAGTATGGTTGAATGAAACAAATACAAATCAATCCATTACAAGTGTATATACCGATAATAGCATTTATTATTCAGATCATATGCCGTTATTATTTGAAATTAAACTAAATCATAATATATCTGTTTCAGCATTAACTTCATAAGGTCCATTTGTTCTACACAACGCACTTAATAATATTTTTGCTTTTTTAATATTTGTAACAACTGGAATCTTAAAATCTAAGCAAGCACGTCTCCATAAAAATCCTTCAGGTCCTTCTTCATAATGTGGAATATTAATAACAAAGTCATATCTTTCTTTTCTAATTTCTTCTTTAAGACTTTCATGATCTAAATCTAGGGATTCTACATTTTCTGGATGTAAATGTGTAAAATCAAATACCCATCCATCTGCTTCTGCTTCAGTAATACACGGTAATAAATCATCTAAATATTTATCTTTATAGGTTGTTACTAATACACGTTTCTTTTCAAATTTAGGAATACCACCAGTTCCCCAAAATGCTTTAATAAATGCTTCATAATGGTTGTTACCAAATCCAGCAACCTCACCAGTTGAAGTCATTTCAACACCTAACATAACATCAGCTCCATCTAACCGATGATGACTAAATTGAGGCACTTTTACACCAATTCTGTTACATTCTAAATGCAATTTACCACAATGTTTATCCCATAATTCTCTTTCATATTGTTTTGTTAATATTTCAGTAGCAAGATAAATCAAATTAGTTCCTGACGTTTTACTAACAAGTGGAAAACTCCTAGATACACGAACATTACATTCAATAACCTTTAATTCATCATCTTTAGCAATTAATTGTATATTAAAAGGTCCAGTAATAGATAAGGCTTGTGTTATACGTCTAACAATCAGTTCAATTCTATCTCTAGTAATATCGGTTAAATCAACGGCTGGAAAAACAAGGGTAGCATCACCTGAATGGACTCCTGCATTTTCGACATGTTCACTAATACCCATTGCTAGAATAGATCCCCAGTGAGCAACACCATCAACCTCTATTTCTTTAGCATATTCAATAAACTTAGTAATAACTACTGGATATTCAGATGATATCTCACTATTTTGTAAATAAGATAACATCTCGTTTTCATCATATACAACCGTCATACCAGCTCCACTTAAAACATAGGATGGACGAACCAATACAGGATATGCTACCTTTTTACAGAATGCTAGAGACTCGTCTAATGTTGTAAAAGAGCTCCACTCTGGTTGGTCTACGCCAATTTCATCTAATAAAGCTGAAAATTTAGAACGGTCTTCTGCTCTATCAATCATTTCTGCTGTAGTTCCTAGAATCTTAACATTGCTATTATCTAAATCAATTGCTATATTATTAGCGACTTGTCCTCCTACAGATAAAATAATACCTCCAAAATGATTATCACATAAATAACGTATTTCATTAACTACTTCAGGAGTAATTTCTTCAAACACTAATGCATCCACCATATCGTAATCTGTACTTACGGTTTCAGGATTATGGTTTAAAAATAATACCTTTTTACCCATTTCACGTAATTTTTCAACACATTTAACAGAACACCAATCAAATTCAACTGAACTACCGATTCTATATACACCAGAACCCAATACGACTATAGTTGTATCATCCGGGGTGTATTCATTATCTTCAGAACGATACGTCATATATAAATAATTAGTATCACATGGAAATTCAGCAGCTACTGTATCTATTTTATGGAATACAGGATGAATATTATGAACATTACGTTGTTTTTGTATATCATCTTCTTCAATATTCAGTGTTTTAGCTAGTTGTAAGTCAGAAAATCCAATTGATTTTAAACGTTTTAGTTCTTCTTTTGGAATATCTATGTGATTATAAGCCGATAAATCATAGTATGCTTCAGCAATATATTTAAGTTGTGATAAGAACCAAACATCTATTCCTGTTTCTGTATTTATATCGGTAATGCTCTTTTTTTCCCAAAAATAGTCTAAAATGTCTAACAATCGGTTTGTATTTGGTTGTAGTGTTTGCAATTGTTTTGAATTTTCATTTGATATCAACTTTCTAGGAAATAATCCCAATTTTCCGTTAAAATTACCTACCATACGCGATGCTTTCATTATAGCTTCTGGAAACGTTCTTCCTAACGCCATTACTTCGCCTACACTCTTCATATGAGAACCGATATTATGTGATACACCAGGAAACTTCAATAAATCCCATCTTGGAACTTTTACAGCCATGTAATCTAAACTTGGTTCATAAAAAGCTGTTGTATTTTTTGTAATATCATTTTTAATATCAGGTAATAACCATTGCATATTTAATTTAGCGGCTACACTAGCAATAGGATATCCAGTAGCTTTAGAGGCTAACGCAGAGGAACGACTTAATCTAGCATTCATTTCAATTACAAAGAATGATTCACTATTAGGATCTAATGCAAACTGAACGTTACATTCACCTACAATTTCAAACGCATCAACAATCTTGAAGCAAGCATTTCTCAACATTTGATGTTCTCTATCATTCAGTGTTTGAACGGGCGCTACTACAATAGATTCGCCAGTATGGACACCAAGAGGATCCATATTTTCCATAGTACATACACAAATCTTATTACCAACTTTATCACGTAATATTTCATATTCTAATTCTTTCCAACCCAATAGACTCTTATCTAAAATAACAGTTTTACTAATAGCAAGTGCTTTTTCGACCAAAATCTTCAATTCTTCATTATTTTTAGCGAACCCACTTCCTTGTCCTCCTAAACAAAATCCAGCTCTCACTAATAGTGGAAATCCTAGTGTATCTGCTGTAGTCTGTGCTTCTTCTAGTGTTAAAACTGTTGCAGATGGAGGAGTTTGTAATCCAATTGATTCTACTTTTTCTTTAAATAGTTTCCTATCCTCAGATTGAGTAATATTATCTATTGTAGTTCCCAATACTTCAACATCATATTTATCAAAAATACCCTTTTCTTGACATAAAATACCACAATTTAAGGCTGTTTGTCCTCCAAAAGAAACACTAATATATTTAATATTTTGTTCTTGTATAATCTTTTCTACAACTTCTGGAGATATTGGATTAATATAACACACATCTGCTACATCTGTTTGAATTGTTGCAATGTTAGGATTTAAAAGAATTGTTTTACATCCCATGCGTTTAAATGATTTCAAAGCTTGGCTACCTGAATAATCAAATTCACCTGCTTGTCCAATAGATAAACCACCAGAACCAATAATTAACACATTTCCTGCTTCTTTACGGTATGAAATAGATGGTTGTAGAGAAGGATATTTTTCTTTGAAATAACTTACAATTTCTTGTCTACCACTATGAATGATTTCTTTAAAAAATGTAAAAAGAAACTTAGTATCCAATGGACCGGGTCTAGCTTCTGGATGAAATTGAACGGAGAAATATGGATATCTTTTATGAATGATTCCTTCATTACTATTATCATTTAGATTATGAAATAACTCAATCCAATCATCAGATTTATTAATACTTTCGCGACTTACTTCATATCCATGATTCTGACTTGTAATAAAACCATATGGACTATCCATTAATTGAACTGGAACATTTTGTGCTCTATTTCCTAGTTTCATTTTTTGCGTCTTTAATCCTGAAGATAACGCAAGTAGTTGATGACCTAAACAAATTCCAAAAATAGGAATCTTTTTATCATTTCTTTCTTCTGTTTTTAAAACATTAGCAAGCCATTGTTGTGTTTCAGTCCAATCCTTTGGATCATAAGGACCATTACTTATAAAAATACCTAAATATCCTAGATTATGAATATTTCTAGGATGAGGCATATTATTCCATCGTGGAGCAATTACATGAACTACAAAATCTTGTTCTAATAAGTTTCTTAATTGACTTGTTTTTGCACCACAGTCTACAAATAAAATCTTATTTTCAGTAGGCGGTTGATAAAAAGACGGAAGAATAGACGCGTATGGTTTGCTAAAAAAGCTTTTAGTGTTACCTCCTAAAATACGCGTTTCTACATAAGGAATAGTATATTTTGTTCGTAAACGTATCTTTCCTAGACCTTGACGAGCATATTTAACTAACATTCTAGTATCTATGTTTTTAATACCATAAACGTTATGTCTACGTAAAAATCCATCTAATGACATTTCTGCATTCCAGTGAGAATAATTATTAATCTGATGGTCACAAATAATCGCTAAAGGCGATACTGACGCGGACTCAAATTCCTTTGATAGTTTCCACTTATCTAAACGATTAAATGGAGCTCCATAGTTACCGAATGGAGGAAATGAAAGAATTAAGATTTGATCTGAAAATGATGGATCAGTAATTGCTTCTAAAATACCAGACATTCCGGTTGTAAATACTAATTCAGTATGAATAGTGGTCGTTTCTTCTAAAAAACGTCCAAAACGTTCACCCTCTAATTCAATAGTTCCATGAGATTCGGTTTCGATTAAAAAAATAGTAGTCATTTTTGTCTGGAAAGATATTTTAAATAAAAAAGAAACGTAACCTTAAACTGTTTTATTAAACGTTTATTTATCTTATTCGTCCTTTTTGGGTTCTTCAACTATATCTAGGTCAATTTTACCATTTACAATTTCCTTATCATTTTCTTTTACTTTTTCATTCTCTTCGTCATTTTGTAAAGGATTTCTTATCAATTCCGAATCGCCCTCGCCACTTTCTGACGTAATTGGTTCATCTTCTGACGCTTCACTGGACTCATCTTTTTGAGGAACTTCACTAAAATTTTCCATAACCCTAGAATCTTCTTGAAGATTTGCCATATCTACATTCATGTCTTCTAATTTATTCTGTTTCGTATATTTTTTATACAAATAAATACAAAATAATAATAAAAGAATTGCTATAGCTATAAAAACATACAATAAATAACACCTTTTTAATAAAAATTGTGTAGAACAAAACATTTTAGATTTATGTTTTAAAAGATAATTAAAAAAATAATTTAACACGCACTAGTATTCACTTATTTTACGAGAATAAGACTTAAGAGAATGGAAAGAAGAAATGTATCATAAAAGCGTGCTGGTTTAAGAGCTGGTACAAGACGTGTGAGGACGTTGTTCCAGAGGTATGGACCTAATACGAAATGAAGAACAACAACGATAACAAGACCAATTAAGACAGAAACAACATGATCGTTGAACATCTTTTTCTTTTCGGCGGAATCGTTAGAGTTTAATGCAAGATTAACAGAGTTAGATACGGTATTAAACATTATGTTTTTATAATTTAAACATAGAAAAAAATATAATAATAAAGAAAATAAGATGGATATTCACGAAGAACAACTAATTGCTATTAAAGACCCTTTTAAAGCATATAAATACTCTTTTAAATATAAAATATGGGATACTCATATATCTGATAAAAATAGTTTTGTATGGAAAAATTATTTAGAAACATATTATCCAACATTCTTTCGGTATAAAATTAAAGATACAACATTTATGGATTATTATGTATTACTATATTTACTAGATTCGTTAGAGTTAATTAAAAATACAACAATTATTCATTACAGTCAGTTAGGACTATGCTCTTTACCAAAAATATATGAAGGTGATCATTTAATAATTATTCAAGCAGTTAATTCTCTATCCTTTTTACTAGGAATTACAAATATTATTTTGTATCGCGAAAAAAAAACAACCGAAAAAGGTAGTCTAAATTGCATTTTTTTAGAAAATGAAATACATAAAATAGCTTTTAAGAAAGATATTCCTAATTTAAAAGATATAAAAAATAATTATTGTTATCCTAGAACAGGCATTATTCATACTTTACCACAATCTAATAGTTTTTAAATTTATATTCACTTGTTTCAACGATACGAGAAGCCGTTTTTTGTGTAGACGGTAACGGTTTTAAGTATGTAGCTGTATCAGAATAACATCTACGAACCATTTTTTTTATTCCTTCCCCAATAACACGTAAATCACTTGTTTTTAGATAGCTATAAGGTGTTTCTCCTTCATAATCCGATTCAGTTTCAGTCTCTGTTTCTTCCTCAGTTTCTTCTTCGGAGGCTGTTTCAGTTTCGGTTTCCTCTTCTTCAGTAGCAGATTCGTTGTTTTCTACACTTGACTCAAGTAAATAATTTACTTTGTGTCGTAATTTATTAATATCTACATTACATCCAAAATACAAAAAGAAGGTTGTTAGTAGATTTAAGACCATAAATAAGTAACTGACTAAATAAGTTCTTAAAAAATATTCATTACATTGAGTATCATCGTATCCTACCATATTATTGTGTATATACTTATGGATACTACAAGCTCTTTAAATAAAAAATTATTAATTAATTAATATGTTTTTATAGGTTATTTTTAAAATTTAGGATAAGTAATTTTATGAGTATTTAGTGTAGCCCAATTAATACAACCTTTAGCGATAGCTGAATAATGTTCAGGCATATAACGTCTGATTTGATATACATCATCTTTTCCGTCAAAAGGACGCGATACACGTACATATACCTTTTCAATTTCAGTTGTAATTTTTTTACTACGATTGTATGCATCAACAGAACGTCTTACCCATTCTCTTACTTCTAACATATCTTTCTTATTAATTATTCCACCTAGAGTAACATAATGAAATACACGTTCAACATCAACAAATTCTTTATTTGAAATTGAATAAGAAGTTGATACATTAAAATTATGATTAAAAATTGGAGTATTACATTCTACTGGAGGTGCTGAAATTACATCTTTATTTCTCCAGTTTTTATCTGATTGCGAACTTGTTTCAAATTTATTATTAGACATAGTCCATGAAGGATCGCACCAAATTCTATTTTCTCTAGCGGTTACAAATCCAATATATTTCATATCATCCGTAATATTTTTTTCCTCTTTCCATCGGTTAAGGAGAGGATATTTTTGGGTTTTCATAGCCATTTTCTAGGTTACTAAATTCTACACTAACTATATAAGTTCTACAAGTTTTTAATAATTTGAAAACTTTTCAATTTTTAAAACTACCTAAAGATAATATATATTGTTAAGTATAGTCAGCTGCTCAGAAATATTTTCTTTGTTTATTGTAGGCGTTATTTCTAAGAAGAAATAGAAATATCCCTCAATAGTTGACTCGAAATTTGGATTGGACTATAGTCTGGTTTAACGAAATTATACACAATCCTCGAGAATGAGAATGTATAAGAATAGTATAAGACTATATACAGCAGTTATTTAACAATGTTTAATTAACATACACGAATAAATTTGTCACGAATATAGTATTGATGGAGTTTAGAATAAAAAATATAGTAGTTAACAATTTTTGACAAACGAATAATTCCTTGACTGGGATTATAAAACATCTTCTACAGAAAGTCTTACCATAGGTAATATAGTTGATTAGGTTCCTATATTACAACCCTAACTGGAGGATTTCTAGAAGACAATGTAGTTAAGATGTTTAAAACAATTTTTAATAAAATTAGTTGCGGTTGGATGAAGAATGGAGAATGGAGAAGAACGAGATGAACGAGGACTTGGACTAGAAGACTGAATGGGATTGAAGAAGTGGTTGTTGTAGGTTCTGTGGGCTGTTTCAAATAATGATTGAGGTAAGTCATTTAGATTTTTAAAGAATAGTTGGTCGTAGATTTAAAAAAAAAATAAAATTACTAACACGTTTGTTTACGTGTATATTGTATGGATGAGAATACTCTAAATAACATTCAAAGTAACGCTCTGTTATATTGTATTCAATTTCATAACTCTCTTATATCGCCGGTTTACGCACAGTGGATAGTGTGGGTCTGGTAAAAGGATTACTACCGAATACGCAGACTGACTGATAGGAAGAGACTATCATTTTAACACAAAAAAAAATAAAAAAAACACAAAATTTAGTCTATCTCTTTAGGTGAGTTAATTGGGTTCGATTCCCTTATAGACTTAGTACAATTACTCTAACCGTATAATAATACAAAATGAGTTTACACATACATATTTATTTTTAGCTGAAGTAATCATACAATGATTAATTGTATTAATAACCGCTGATAGCTCAGTTGGTAGAGCGTCCGATTGTAGTGGTTTTCCGGGATTTCAACAATCCTCGGATGGTCCCTGGTTCGATTCCAGGTCGGCGGATTTTTTATAATTACAAACAAAAAATTGATTTTTTTTTGTGTAGTCTGTATTATAACTATCATACACCTAGATATGGCGACTGAAACAAACCAAATTCAAGTATCTGTAGAAGAAACTCCTAAACAAGAAGAATGTTCTATCTGCGTAGAACCCTTTACAACAAATGAACGTAAACCAATTACTTGTCCTAAATGTGATATTATTGTATGTAAAAAATGTGTCCAAACATTCCTTAAAACCATTTCTGATGAACCATATTGTATGAATTGTAAATTTGGTTGGAATAATGCATTCCTCTTTAAAAATATTAATAAAACATTTATCAACTCTGAATTGAAAAAGGCGAAAACTCTACGCACATTTGAAACCGAAAAAGCCAGATTTCCAGAAACAATGGCGGAACTAGAACAATTTAATGAACATAAAAAGATGGTATCTCAATATACCGAAATTTGTAAGGATAAAACGATTAACTATGATAAAATCAGAGAACTAGAAATTCAACTAAGAGCTCTACGGAATAAAAGTCGTGAATACAATAAAAAACTATATGATATTCAATATATTAATGAAAATAAACATAATCCCTTAAAAGTAAATCAATATTTTAGAGAATCGTCTAAAACAAAGGAAACTGTTAAACGCGAATTTAAACACCCATGTCCTGCTGAAGGATGTAATGGAATTATGGGTAAAAATTGGACGTGCCCTGTTTGCGAGACACATGCTTGTTCAAAATGCTTTGAAAATCTAGGTAAAAATCCACAAGAAGATGAACATGAATGTAAAAAAGAAGATTTAGAGTCTGCTGATGAAATTCGCAAAAATACCCGTGCTTGTCCTACATGTGCTGTACCAATCTTTAAAATCAGTGGATGCGATCAAATGTGGTGTACACAATGCCAGGTTGCATTTAGTTGGACATCTGGTAAAATCATTCGTGGTAATCAAATTCACAATCCACACTATTATCAAGCTCTACAAGCTGGAAATATTAATGTAGCGCGCAATCCAGGAGATCAAATTTGTGGTGGACTTCCCCTTCCACATCAAATAAGTAATAAATTTCGTTCGTTTAGTAAATTCCTGGTTGACGGCTATTATCAAAGAGCCGGTTATAACACTCTTGATATTACAATTAAGAAAGAATTCATTAGGAACGGTGTTATTACTCAACTACACCCCGCAAGTTTATACACAATTCTCTTGTATATCATTCGTAAATTCCATCATAATGAGGATGTTATTATCAATCGTATGCGAACACAAATTCAAAATAATGCAGATAATAGTGATATTCGTATGAAATACATTATGAAAAAAATCACTGAAGCTGATTTTAAACGTAATCTATGTAAACGTAATACAAAACGTTATAAAACTAATGAACTTCTTCAAATTATTGAACTATTCCATACAGTCTGTACTGATAATATGCAGAGCATTTATAATATTAAAGCTTATGAATATGAAGATGACGCGGAACGTATTAAAGATCTTATTATGAATACTTATATAAAAAACATTCTGAATATTCGCACATATTGTAACGAACAATTAGACCAATTTCATAAAAACAATAACCTATCAGTTTACTTTATTACAGACCTATTTGAAATCGTTCCAAGCTCATATAAAGAACATCGTATTGAAGAAGGATATTAACTAAATACAAAATTATATAGTGTTTTAATAAATGCGTTTAAACTTATCTTAAAAAAACTTTTTTTATTTTGCCTTAAGGGTAACACACCATGGATAAGTGTAGAAGGGGGTAGTGGTGGATACCCACAAGCAATCTAGGGAGGTTTCAATTCTCTAGGTGGTTCTAATTTAATCATTTTAAAATGTATTAAAAATTGAAAGGAAAATACCACATAATAAATCATTGGTGCATAGCACCACAAAGTGAGTAAACAGCAATAATTACGATTATTTATACATATCACATCCATACTCACTGATAGATTTGAAGGCGCTTTGGCGGAGTGGTCTAACGCGACCGACTTAAGATCGGTTCCTCGTACGAGGGCGCAGGTTCGAATCCTGCAGGTGCTATCGTCTGACTGAAGACTTTAAAATACAGTAAAACCGC
>VMHT01141169.1_pt1 | contig 11516 bp, 10 predicted proteins | sample 4693611 | NCBI WGS metagenome assembly VMHT01 (sample SAMN12280063, study PRJNA550983) | marine metagenome | isolation source: seawater sampled from same location over 5 years 0.02-0.2 micron viral filtrate | place: USA: collected off the coast of southern California halfway between the port... ... | reverse complement strand
ATTGATCAAAATCTAAAGTCTACAGGTAAAATCGGAGAGTATGATCAAAAAATTTAAAAGATTACTTTTTGAAAATTTTTAAAAATCTTTGAATAAATCTTGGGGTTAATGTCTTAATTGGATTTACCTCGACTCTAAAATTATTTTTACCTTTAATCTTGAAACTTGCACCAAAAATACCATCACCTTTTTTTCCAGTAAGAATTTTACCAACTACCGGAATTTCCCTAACAATATTATTAATTGTATTCGCTGGAGCTAAACTACCATTTAAGCTTGTAAAATTATCTTTTCTTACTCTTCCTTCTAAAACAAAGCCAAGAGATGGACCAGTACCATAACACTCTAAAATTTTTAATTCATTGTTAACTAATTGATATTTCAAATAAGCTTCTTTAAAAAAAATCCCTTTACCCTCTAAAATATCTAACGCACCAGAAAGGGACGCAATAGATAAAATCTTTGTTAATACGGGCATTTCTTTTAGGTAAAAATTTTCAATTTTAACCTCTGTTATTGAAGAATTATTCGTTAAATATTCCCTTTTAACATTCAAAGTACCTTTTTCTAAACCTTTTAAAAATTGATAACTTGATAAAAAAGGTTTCGCTTTATCGCTATTGATTAACATTAATTTATTACCTGATTCATTATTTAAAACTTTATGTGAAAAAGATGTTAGGTCTTTAAAATTAGCAAAAGAATTTAGTTTTATAATTTTGCCTTGGATAACTTGAACTGAATTTTCATAATCAATCAAATATTCTCCTGGAAGATAAACTTTTTTTAACTTTATTTGAAAATTACTATTAAATTCAAATTTTAAATTTGATAATTTTTTTTTTTTAATAACTAAATATTTACTTAGATCTATTGCTGAACCTGTTATTTTATAATTATTTTTATTTTTAATAATTTTAAATTTATTTTTATCTCCAATTTTTACATTTACATTCCCTATATCTTGAAAGGCAAATTTTTTTGTACTGAAAAACAAAGACTGGATATTTATTTTTTCTTTATTTGAAGTAAAAATAATATTTTTAAATTTGATAAAATTTTTATCTTTAAAAAGATTTAATTCTAATTTTGAGGGTTCGCCTTTTTTCTTAATATAATTAAAAAATGAAAAATCTATTTCAGATGAATCTAGTTTAAATTGTAATTTCGTATTAAATTGCTGTAAATTTTGTAATAATGTTTCAGAAGAATAATTCACCTCATTTTTAATTGGAAAATCAAATGTATTAAAAAAAGTTTTTTGAATGTTAATAGTACCACTTGTTTTTATTTTAACAGGCTTCTTGCTATTTTGTCTTATGATCTCAAATTTATTTTTATTATTATTAATTTCAAAATGACCTTTGGATGAAATCTTTCCACGATGGTTAAAATTAAAAAATGAATTAATATTTTCAATAATATAATCATTGTTTTTGTTTTTAAGCTTAAACTTTAAATTTTCGGTTGATACGTTGAATGTCGACTCATTATTTTTAATATTATAATTATCTGTAAAATATATTTTTAAATTTGCATCAAGTGCAACTTTTCCACTTATGTTTGAAAATTTTTTAAAGTTAGCTGAAATTTTTTTAGGTAAAATCTTTTCTAAATCAGTAGTTGGTTGTAATTGTCCTTTTAAATTGATTGCCCCTAATAATAATTTTTTGTTAAAAAAATAAATTAACTCCCTAGACATCAAATCAAAATCTCCAAAATTGCCAATCACCTCAGATAATAGAATCTTATCTTCAGAGTAGCTTATTTTACCATTGATCCTCTTAATCAAAGGTAGGTCACCGTGAATAGCAATAACTACGTTGCTTAACTCGCCTCTAAAAACTGTATTTGTTTTGTTGTTTTGAAATTGATCTATGATCAGTTCTCCAAATCCATTTCCTTCGATAAACTTAATTTCTTTTAGTGCTTTAATATTTTTTATTAGGGAAATGTTTTTTAATTTTGATATTTTATTTTTGTCAAAAATAATTTTTATTTTTTTTAACAAATATTTTTCTTGAAATGAAGATTTTATATCAGTAAAAATCATGAATGATCTTATCGAAATATCTTGATCGTCAACTTTAATTTTTGGATTGTTAATTTCAGTTTTTACAGAAAATGAAAATAAATCTAAAGATATGCTCGCATTTTTGAAATTAACTTTTGAATTTGGTATTTTTTTTTGAATTTTATTAATTATTTTATTATTGAATTTGCTTGTTGTAATACCATAAGACAATATTAATATTGTAATAAAAAAGATAAAAAATACTAAAGAGACTATTTTAAAAACTACTTTCATTAATTCAGTTTTATTAACGCAGACTCTAAAAATTCGTTAATTTCACCATCTAAAACATTTTGAGGGTTTGTGTTTTCTACATTAGTCCTATTATCTTTAACTAATTGATAAGGTTGCAAAACATAAGATCTTATTTGATGCCCCCAACCTATATCTGTTTTATTATCCTCTTTTGACTGATTAGTTTCTTTTCTTTTTTGTAATTCCAATTCATATAATCTTGATTGTAACATTTTTAATGCTGTATCTTTATTTTTGTGCTGCGATCTTTCATTTTGACATTGTACCACAATCTTAGTGGGTAAATGTGTTATTCTAACGGCGCTATCAGTTGTGTTTACATGCTGTCCACCAGCACCGCTGGAGCGATAAGTGTCAATTCTTAAATCTTTATCTTTAATATCAATTTCAATCTGGTCATCAACAACGGGATATGCCCAAACACTCGCAAAGCTAGTATGTCTTCTTTGGTTAGAATCAAATGGTGATATCCTTACTAATCTATGCACACCACTTTCATTTTTTAAATAACCAAAAGAATTTACACCGGTGATTTTGATTGTGGATGATTTAATTCCAGCTTCTTCACCTTTGCTCTCACTTATTAAAGTACATGAACGTCCACTTTTTTCTGACCATTTTAAATACATTCTTCTTATCATGTCTGCCCAGTCTTGGCTTTCAGTGCCTCCAGCACCAGCATGTACCTCTAGATAGCAATCAAATTTATCGCTTTCATTTGATAAATAACAATTAGCTTCTAGTGATTTTACACTTTTTTTTAATGACTTAAGATCTCTTTTTAATTCAAAATGCAATTCTTCATCATACTCTGTCTCTAATGAAAGAATAAAATCATTTAGGTCGTTATAAACTTTATCTAGATTGTTAAATTCATTAATGGTTTTTTCTAAAAAATTTTTTTGTTTTAATATACTTTGTGCTTTTTGGTTATCACTCCAAAAATCATCTTTTGCTACTATAATTTCTAGTTTATTTAATTTATCTTTAAATGAGTTCTGGTCAAAGATAACTCCGAACATTTTTTAAGGCACTAAATAATTTTTCAAGTATATTTTTTTCATCAATCATTAATATTCTTTCATTATTTGACTAGAATTATAAGTATCTATAATTGTATTTAATTTAAAGCTTTCATTTATAGTATTTTTGTTACTAAAAGATTTTTTGCCAGTTTTTGCATTGATTTTTGAAAACTTTACAGTCTCGGTTGATTTAAAAAAAGGTATAAACTTATTTGGTTTTAATTCTTTCATTATATCTGAAAAAACAGGTAATGCCGCTTTAGATCCAGTTTCTTTTTTCCCAAGGGTTGAAGGTTCATCAAACCCAATATAAACTCCAACTAATAATTCCGGTGTAAAACCAATAAACCAAGCATCTAAATTTTCATTTGTAGTCCCTGTCTTTCCGGCAATTTCAAGTTTTAGTTTTTTTAATTTTTTACCTGTACCCCTTTCGATCACGCCTTTAAGTATATTTACCATTTGGTATGAAACATCCTCATTAAAAACTCTTTTATATCTATCTTCGATTACAGGTGGATTAACAGCCTTAAATTCATCTTTGCATCCTAGGCAAAATAATTTATTATTTTTATAAATTGTTTTTCCATTCCTATCTTGAATTAAATCAATTAATGTAGGATTGATTTTTTTCCCTCCATTAACAAAAGATCCATAAGCTGAAGTAATTTTGAGCAATGTAGTTTCTCCAGAACCTAGAGATGAAGATAAAATATCTGCTGTATTTTTGTAGATATCAAGTTCTGTTGCTTTTTTATTTATTTTTTTCAAGCCAACATCATTTGCTATCCGAACTGTCATTAGATTATTAGACTTCTCAATCCCATATCTAAAAAGTTGCTTGCCATAAAAACGACCTGTATAATTTTTTGGTTTCCATTTATATTTATTTTGGTTTTGATAAATAACAAAGGGTGCATCAAGCACAATTGAATTTGGTTTATAATTATTTTCTAGCGCTGTTGCATAAACAAATGGCTTAAAGGCTGAGCCTGGTTGTCTTTCTGCCTGAGTAGCTCTATTAAATTGATTTATCTTGAAATCAAAACCGCCAGACAAAGCCAATACTCTTCCACTCCAGGGATTCATAACAACAACGGCGCCATTGACACGCGGGATTTGCTCAAGTGACCAAAAGTTATTTTTATTTAATTTTTTTACGTAAATAACATCACCCACTTCAAATACATCTGAAATATTTTTAGGAAAACCTTTGTGCAGGTCTTGTGTTATTCGTTTTTTGGCCCATTTAACATTTTTAAAAACAATATATCCATTTTCCTTATTTTCAGTCAAGATTTTGGCTTTATTATCCTCTATTGATAAAATCAAAGCTAAAGAAAATTTACTTGATTTATGTTTATTTTTTTTAACAAGTTCTAAAAATTTTTGGTCATTGTATTTCTTGTAAATTGGACCAATCCAACCATGCCTTTTAGAATATTTAATTAGATTTGTATTTAAAGATGATGTGGCTACCTTTTGAATTTTTTTGTCCAAAGATGTTTTTATATAAAAACCTTGTTTGTATATTTTCTTTTCGCCATACCTTTCTATTAAATTTTTTCTTATTTCTTCTACAAAATAAGCAGGTGTCATATCAATAGCTAATTTTTTTTTTCTTAACTTAATCTTATAATTAAGAGATTGTTTTAATTGTTTTTTAGATATTAATCCATTTTCAAACATTCGTTTCAAAACCCAATTCTTTCTTTTTTCAACAGTTGCGTAATTCTTATATGGATTGTATTTACTTGGTGCCTTGGGTAAAGCTGCTAATAAGCTTGCTTCTGAAATATTTATATCCATTATAGATTTGTCAAAATAGGTCATACTTGCTGAGGCAATTCCATATGAACGTTCCCCTAAATAAATTTCATTTAAATAAAGTTCTAAAATTCTTTTTTTTGATAACGATTTTTCTATTCTAAAAGCAAGTATTGCTTCCTTCACTTTTCTAGCTAAAGAAACGTCAGAAGTTAATAAAAAATTTTTTGCAACTTGCTGAGTAATTGTAGAGGCACCTTCTAATCTATCGCCACTTATAATATTTTCAATATTTTTGAAGACTGCACGAGTGATACCGATTGCATCAATTCCCGGATGTTTATAAAAATTTTTATCTTCAGCAGATAAAAAAGCGTTTACTACTTTTTTTGGAACTTGGTTTATATCTATGAACGACCTCCTCTCTCTAGAAAAATCAGCTATAACATCGCCATTTATGTCATATACTTTAGTTGATACTGATGGTTTATATGTTTTTAAAAACTCAAAATCTGGCAAATCACTGGAAAAATACCAAAAAAGCGAAAATAGTAAAAATAATGCAAAAAAGGACATTATTAATATTAAAGTGAATAATTTGTTAAAGCTTTTGATCATAAATTATCTTTAAATATACTTTAAATAATATAAATATGGCAATTATGTCTACGAATAAATTTTATTTTAAAATCAAGAAAATTAAAACAAATTATTACATTGAGAAAGATTTACTATGGAAAAGAAAATTCTTATTGACGCTTCACAAGCTAAACAAACTAGGGTCGCAGTCACAAATAATGGCAATGTTGATGGGTATGAATTTGAGAACATCAATAAAAAGCAACTAAAAGGTAATATATATCTAGGTAAAGTAAGTCGTGTAGAGCCATCCTTACAGGCCGCTTTTGTTGATTTTGGAAACGAGCGACATGGATTTTTGGCATTCAACGATATCCAATCTGAGTATTACCAATTACCGAAATCTGATAAAGACGCCTTAAGACAAGAAGAGGAGGAAATCAGAGAAGAGCTGAATAAAGCAACAGAAAATATCGACGAAAATGTAAACCAAGAAAGCAACGAAGCAATAGACTCCTCGACCACTGAAGAGAGTAATATTGATAATACCCAGGAAAACCTAAATAACAATGATGAGCATTTGGATAAAAAAATTGAAAAAATTAGGGGAAAAAGAAAAAAAAAGTATAGAATTCAAGAGGTAATAAAGCCTGGACAGGTTATTTTAATTCAAATTGTCAAAGAAGAACGAGGAAAAAAGGGAGCTGCTTTAACAACATATATTTCCTTAGCAGGCAAGTACATTGTTCTAATGCCAAATACTGCCAAAGGAGGTGGTATTTCAAGAAAAATATTTAATTCTCAAGACAGACGTCACATAAGGGAGATCATAAATAACTTAAACATTCCGGGTACGATGGGTCTTATAGTGAGAACTGCTGGTGCCAAAAAAGCGCAAAATGACATTAAAAACGACTTGGATGTATTGATCGGTATGTGGGAAAAAATAAAACGTAATACATTAAATTCAAATGCCCCCAGCTTAATCCATGAAGAAGGAGATTTGATTTACAGAGCAATTAGAGATTTTTTAACAAATGATATTCAAGAAATAATTATTGATGGAAAGGAATCCTACAATAAAGCTTTAAATTATGCTGAAACAATTGCCAATGATTATGTTAAGAAAATTAAAAGATATAAAAATAAAATACCACTTTTTCATTCCTCTGGAATTGAAAAATATTTAAATAAAATCTTTGACTCCAAAATTACACTTAAATCAGGGGGTTATCTTATTATTAATCCAACAGAAGCTCTAGTTGCTATCGATGTTAATTCTGGCAAAGCTACAAAGGAAAGAAATATTGAAAAAACTGCTCTTGCTACTAATATCGAAGCTGCAGAGGAAATAGCAAGACAGGCCAAGCTTAGAGATCTTGCGGGATTAATTGTTATAGATTTCATTGATATGGAAAACTTTTCTAACAGAAGATTGGTTGAAAGAAAAATGAAAGAATCTTTAAGACCGGACAAAGCTAGAACTCAAGTTGGAAGAATAAGCCATTTTGGTTTGCTTGAAATGACAAGGCAAAGATTAAGGGAAAGTTACGTAAAATGGGAGACTGTACTGTCAAAAGAGTCCTTTTGTGAAAAAATTTTAAGAAAAGTAGAAGAAAAGATATTTGATATACCAAAAGTAAAAAAGGTAAATATTGAAATTTCTCCGAAAACAATTTTATATATGAAAGAAAACATGAAAGAAGAGATAAATTTTTTTGAAAAAAAATTTAAATTTAAGTCAACATTTTCTAAAAATGAAAATTTACTATCAAGTGAGTTTAAAATTAATTTCTTAAATAACAAAAGCAAAATATTAGATACATATTCGGAAATTTCAGTAGTAGTTGAGGATGTGAAGAAAGATAAAAAAGTGAAACCCAGTATAAAGAAAAAGGTCCGAAAAAATTTCAAGAGAAAGAAAGTTCAAAAAAAATAATATTACTTATTTAATTTTTCTTTGATGTGTCGTGGAGTTATTTGCTAGATCAGATTTTTGCATTATGCCAGATAAATAAGACTTCCTGCCAGCCTGAACAGATAATTTCATTGCTTCGGCCATTAATACTGGCTCTTTAGCTTTGGCTATTGCAGTATTGACTAAAACGCCATCGCATCCCAATTCCATTGCAATACTAGCATCTGATGCACATCCTATACCTGCATCTACTATTACAGGAACATTTGATCTTTTTTTAATAAGTTTAATATTATTTTTATTTTGTATTCCATGACCGGAACCAATTAAAGAGCCTAGTGGCATTACAGCCACTGCACCAAGTTCCTCTAATTGCCTACAAGCTATAGGGTCATCTGAGCAATAAACCATAACATCAAATTTTTCACGAACCAAAACTTCTGTACATTTTAATGTTTCTTCCATATTCGGATATAATGTTTCTTTATCACCTAAAACCTCAAGTTTAACTAAATTCCATCCCCCACTATCCCTGGCTAGTCTTAAAACTCTTAAAGCGTCTTCAGAATTAAAACAACCTGCTGTGTTTGGTAAATATTTAATTTTTTTTGGATTAATATAATCCATTAATAAAGGTTCCTTTCTATTCATAATATTTACTCTTCTTACAGCGACAGTTACAATATCTGCGCCGGATGCTTTAACTGCCTTTGCTGTCTCATTAAAATTTTTATATTTTCCTGTACCTACAATAAGCCTTGATTTAAATTTATATTTTCCGATTTTAAAAATATCTCTCATTAACCGCCACCTATAAATGTTACAATTTCAACTCTATCTTTATTATTAAACTTAAAAAATCTATATTTTTCTTTCGGTATAACGATTTTATTCACCTCAACAGCAACTTTTGATGACTTAATATCAATTTTCTTCAAAAGCTGGGTAATCGTATCTTTTTTTTTAACTTCAAACTTTTTGCCATTTAAAACAATATACATTAATAAGACTTAATATTTTTCAATTAATAAAATGTCAAAAAAAATAGAAATTATAAATGGGCCAAATATTAACCTTTTAGGCAAAAGAGAGCCTAATATCTATGGCGATTTAACCTTGGAAAGCATTAACAAAGAAATTACTAATTATGGAGAAGAGCTAAATTTAGAAACATTTTTTTTTCAATCAAACATTGAAGGTGAAATTGTTAATAAAATTCAGGCATCTGATAAAAGTGATGGTATTATTATTAATGCTGCTGCGTTTACGCACACTTCTGTAGCAATTCATGATGCTTTAAAAAGTTTGGATTTACCTAAAATTGAAGTTCATATATCCAATATTTACAAACGTGAAGAGTTCAGGCATAAGTCGTTAATTAGCAATGTAGTTGATGGTATAATTTGTGGTTTAGGTGCTAACAGTTATAAACTAGCTATGAAGGGAATTAAAAATATTTTAGATGGAAATTAAAAAAGACAAAATTAAAGAATTAGTTAAAATATTAGATGAATTAAAATTAACTGAGCTTAGTTATTCTGATGGTAAAACAAGTATTAAGGTTGGAAAAAGTTTATCAATTCCTTCAAGTATGATTGAACAAAATATTTCATCGCCACCCACAACAATTAAACAATCAGCAAAATTTATTGGTGTCAAGAGTCCAATGGTTGGTACGGCTTACCTAGCACCAGAGCCCGGTGCGAAACCTTTTGTTAAAATTGGATCAAATGTAAAAAAGGGGGATACCGTATTAATTATTGAAGCAATGAAAACAATGAATCATATCCCATCAACTCAAGACGGTAAAATTGAAGAAATACTTATTAAAGATGGAGAGTCTGTAGAATTTGATCAAGAATTAATCAAAATTAAATGATAAAAAAGATACTCATCGCAAATCGTGGTGAAATCGCAGTTCGAATTATCAGAGCTTGCAAAGAACTAAATATAAAAAGTGTTGCTGTTTACTCTTCTGTCGATAAAGACGCAATGCATGTTCAGCTTGCTGATGAGAGCGTCTGTATCGGACCAGCTAAAGCAACAGACAGTTACCTTAATATACCGAGTTTATTGTCTGCTTTTGAATTAACTGGTGCAGACTCGATTCACCCTGGATATGGATTTTTATCAGAAAATTATGAATTCGTAAAAATTTTAGAAGATCATAAAATTAATTTTATTGGGCCGTCATCAAATTTAATAAAAAAAATGGGTGATAAAATTGAGGCAAAAAAAATCGCCAAAGATCTTGGTCTTCCTACTATTAAAGGTTCAGATAAAGGTGTGAAAGACATTGAGGAGGCAAAGATTATAGCGGAAAAAGTTGGTTATCCCGTATTAATTAAAGCAGCAGGTGGCGGTGGTGGAAAGGGTATGAAGATTGTTTTTGAGAGTAAAGATTTGGAAAAAAATATTATTGATGCAAAAAGTGAAGCTAAAAAATTTTTTAGTAATGATGAAGTATTTATTGAAAAATTTTTTCAAAACCCAAGACACATAGAAGTGCAAATACTATCTGATGGAAAAAAAGTAATTCATCTTGGTGAAAGAGATTGCACTGTACAAAGAAGATACCAAAAATTAATTGAAGAAAGCCCAAGCCCGGTTTTATCAGAAGTTGCTAGAACAAGGCTTTTGGAAACTTCGGTAAATAGTTTATCAAAACTGGAATATAAAGGCGCTGGAACCTTGGAGTTTATTTATGAAAACGGTGAGTTTTATTTTTTGGAAATGAATACTAGATTACAAGTCGAACATCCAGTTACAGAAGCAGTTTCAGGAATAGACCTTGTTAAGAGGCAAATTGAAATTGCCTCATCAAATAATTTAGATTTAGAGCAATCAAACATAACATTTAATGGCCATGCTATAGAATGCAGAATAAATGCTGAAAACTTTAAAAAAAATTTTCAGCCAAGTGCTGGTAAAATTTCATCGTGCCATATTCCATCAGGTCCTGGGACCAGAGTAGATTCTGCCATATATCAAGGATATACTGTGCAACCATTTTACGACAGCATGATAGCCAAGCTTATTTCTCATGGAAGAGATAGGAAGTCAGCTATATCAAGGTCACTTAGAGCCTTAGATGAATTCGTTATTTCAGGAATAGATACGACAATAAATTTACAACAAGAAATATTAAAGCATAAAGATTTTTTAACATATAATTATGATGTTAACTGGTTAGCAAAATCTGATATTTTAAAATAATTATTTACAACCTTTAAGCCATATGTCGTAATTTGAATGCTCAATCTCATTTACTGTTGAGTTTGAGACAAACATCCAATTATTGAATAAAAAAACACTATCCTTTGACTTATCTTTATTATCTTTAATTTGTATTAGAGCAGCAGTTTCTAAAAAACCTTTTCTTTTATCTATTACACATTTATCTACAAAAATTTCAAAATCTTTTACCTTACTTATCGTTTTGATTTTTAATTTTTCCACTGTAAGTTTTGAAGTGATTTTATCTATAATTTTTAATTCTACATAATTACTCGATTTATCTAAAATCTCTACCAATTCATTCGACGAAGACTTAAAACTATAAAAAATTAAAAAAAGAAAAAATATTATTTTGGATGCCATCTATTGTAAGGTAATGTTCTCTTGTGATCTGGTTTATAAGCTTTTTTTGTACCTGTTAAATTTTTTTTATGTTTTTTTTGCCAATTAAAATTATGGAATTTTATTTGATCAGGAGTTGTTTTTATAATTTTATGAAGCCATGAATGCCATTCGGGTGGAATCGTTGATGCATCATCAGTACCATTGTAAATAACCCATCTTTTTGTATCATTTTTATTTTGATAATATTTATTTCCAAATTGGTCTTCGCCGACAATGTTTCCAAAAACCATTGTTTGTAGAAAAGTTCCAAATGTTT
>VMHT01060073.1_pt1 | contig 11517 bp, 8 predicted proteins | sample 4693611 | NCBI WGS metagenome assembly VMHT01 (sample SAMN12280063, study PRJNA550983) | marine metagenome | isolation source: seawater sampled from same location over 5 years 0.02-0.2 micron viral filtrate | place: USA: collected off the coast of southern California halfway between the port... ... | reverse complement strand
GTATATAGGCAGTTCCCAGCAAACCTCTGGACCATCGCCTGTATCAACATAGGCCACAACATCAACGGCATGACCGTAACCGTCGTCTTGTATTAGATGTTTAGATTTTAGAGTCGTAGATCTTTTTGCCGCGACAAGCTTCCTCTGAGTTTCTAAATCTCTGACCCCAAACGTCACACCAAAATCAACAGGTGTAATTTGAATTGCCCGGTGGACAACCTCAACAAGCTTGGGATGTACCCCTACTAATCGTGACTTACTTCTTTGTGATAAAACAAATGCCATTACTTTCTCCTAAGTTTGCTAAATGATCTGAGCCCAAACGATGCAGCTATCGACGCATACATTCCGTACTTGATGAAGTCAGGGGTCTTCTCTAAATTTTCCCAACCTCTTGCCATATGTTCTTGGATGCCCCAAAACGGAATGAAGTTTGCCAATATTAAAATTACAAACAATCCAGTCCACAGCTCGTCTTTCCAACTTGACTTAGAAGCGTCCATCGCCATCACTTCCCAGTTAGCCGTACCCTCAGCAATCTTTTGTTCTTTTGTTGCCTTTGCTTTTTGTATCTGTGATTTGCTGTCGAGGTATGATGTACCTAAACCAACGACACTACTAAGGATCTGACCGATCATTGCCACCTCCTTTTGAATTCGATTCTTTGTTAAGGAACAAGGCAAGGCTTCCAGTCATTGCCCCAGTTATAACCGATATAAGACTTGCTTGTTGTGTTGTAAGATCTGGCTGACTTAATGCCCACTCTATAGATCTAACATAGACAGCTAACATGGACAGCATCATCAACCTCGGTACGATTAACCATTTATTCAGTGTTTCTGGGGTCATTTTGTTTTCTTCTTAGATTTCTTGAGCACTGACTGTATTGTCTTGGCTTGCTTTGCGTGTGTCCTCGACGCCTTGTTCAAGCCTTTAGCTACTTTTCTAAGTTTGTTTTTCAGTTGCTTTGTCATTTAGATTTCTTCTTCGCATTCTTTTTCTGTGACTCTGATAGCTTTGGTCGTCCCCTCTTCCGAGATGTAGACACAGTAGTATTCGACAAGACTTCTTCCGGCTGCTTTCTTCCGAACTCTTTTAACCAACTCATAATCCGATGGATCATGGCGTACCTCCGATTTAGTTTTTGATGGTGATATAGACAATGATAGCCACAACAACGACAGTGCTGCCGCCGATAATGTAAGCAAAAATTTTAAGATCATTGAGTAATTCTTTGCGACGCTTTGCTTTTGCTGCAGCTTGTTTGCGCTGTGCTTCTGCAAATTCTTTTATTCTTTTTCTACGCTCTGCTTCTATTGCTGCAAACGTACCGAACCCAAATCTGTTATCTATAAGTATCTTGATAGAATATAATTCTTCTTCGGCCAACTTTGCATCTATGGTTTCTGATGCTATTGAACTGATAGAGAACTGACCGGGTGCAGCCTTTTTGTTTTTGGCGCGATCAATCTTCGATTTACTATCGAGCAAGACATCAATTTGTGACGCAATATCACGAACATCTTTTGCAGTACTTATAGCTTTTTTTATGCCGTCAACTGCCGCCTTGAAAGCCGTAGCCGCAGCGATGGCTTCACCAACCCCAAACCCTAGCATTGGCCCCCCTTTTTATTCTTTAAATTCTACCCAGCATACATTATAAACTTGGGTCATTTTGCTATTACCTTCTGCACCCAACCTTTTGTATTATCAGACTGATGAAGCTCTTCATCCCATATATAATATTTTACGTCAGTTTCAGAAACTGTCTCAGGATTACCATCTTCTGGATAGGGAATAGGTGCTTCCCAAACATATCTCTTGCTGTTCCAAACAAAACTTTCATAAGGTTTGTCAGGGTCATAAAATACATCATTTGTAGCATCATACTTCATACCTACACCAGCAAATCTATATCCACATGCTTTACTTTGAGTTGAACTTTCTGCGCTATAATCTTGATTGTCATCAGGAGTATAGTGTTTACCATTATAAGTATTATAACTTGTTTTAACAAACTTGGACGGTTCTCCCCAAGCACCAGTATCAAGTTCCTCTTTTTTTATGCAGATAACTTCTTGTACGATATTGTTGTCATCTAGTCTTGCCCAATGTCCCATTTATTTGTCCTAATTTTGATATTGATATCGCAACATAACTATACCTGACCCACCATTACCACCTCTTTGAAAATAAAATATATTTGCTCCTCCACCACCACTACCAGTGTTTGCTGAACCAGCGCCACCCACTGCATAAGTAGAATAGCTATCATTTCCATTGCCAGCACCACCACCGCCACCACCAGGATTACTTTGACTGCCATAGAAAGCAGCAGCACCCCCACCACCAGCTCGTTGCGCGCCATTATAGTTTGCTGCTCCAGTATTTGAACTTGAACCACCATTAGTCGCAGAGTTGACCACATTTGAAGCAGCACCACCTTTTCCACCGCCACCAGCACCACACAAATAGGTTTCGTTAGCGCCAGGAGATGACCTTCCATTACCTCCATTATTTCCTTGATTTGTTGTTCCACTTCCACCAGGAGTGTTCCACATACTTCCACCACCACCAGAACCCCCATTTGAAGCAGCAGTCGCTGAGCCATATGCTGGTATTCCTCCTTGTGCAGCTTTACCACCGCCAGCCGCTGAAGCAACTCCAGAGATAGAACTGTTGCTTCCATTGCTGTTGTTACTTCCTTGTTGGTTTCCAGTACCGCCACCTCCAATGGTTATTGTTTTCCCACCAGTACTGCCATTAAATGTTCCGACAAGATATCCACCAGCTCCACCACCTGGACATGCTTGACCACCAGAACCCCCTCCAGCAATAATTATATAGTCAACAGTTGTGTATTGTGACCCACCAAACCCAGCAGAGTTTATAGTGAATGTGCCAGAGGAATTGAAATAGTGATATTTATAATTACCAGATGTTGTTGTAGAACCACCAGATGCAGAAATGTAACCAACATTTGATGCACCGTACCATTCGTTAAATGACATAGAAGCACCATCACTTTTGCTAATAAGACCTCTTATGTCAGCGTCATTTATAGAACAAGTCGTACCGCTTGTACCATCGACCTCAACATGGATATCATTAAGACTTATTGCTCCACTGGATTGAAGTGCCATTATTTAGCCTCCAGTTCTTCAACTCTCTTTGTTAGTTCTTTGACTGCTTCGATTAAGACAGCGGTAATCCTAGTGTAATCAACAGACTTTGTTCCCATTTCATCATCAGCAGTTTTTACAATTTGTGGTATAACTTTTTCTACTTCTTGTGCTATGACACCAACATTATCTTTGTTATCCCTGGTGTATGTCACACCTCTCATGCTAAGAATTTTTGCAAGACCGCCATCAATAGTTTCAATGTTTGACTTCAATCGTTCATCAGAGAAAGCAGTGACGTTATTGTTAAATGTTGCGGAGCCAGCTTCTGACATATCAAGTGTAAGTGCTGTTATACCAGAGCCACCATCATTTCCTTGAAATATAATGTCTTTATCTTGAACGGAAGATTGTATGTAAAAATTAGAAGATGATGTATATAAATTTGCAAACTGAGTTCCCCCATCTAAGAGTTTTATTTCTGCACCATCTGCGTCAAGAATAATATCTCCTGCAACATCTAGTGTTAAATCACCAGAGCTTAAGTCAATCTCCGTACCATCTATGGTTATGTTATCAACAACGACACCACCATTCGCAGTTACAGACGATGACCCAACATCGATATTTCCAAAGCCACTTGTGATAGAGCCACTATCCAAAGCACCAGTTGTAACAATGCTTGAGCTACCAGCTACAGGACTAAGGACAGATGCTATTGCTGTGCCACCGATTGTTATTGCGTCAGCTTCAAGTGTGCCGTCTATATCAGCATCACCGCTAACATCTAGCGTTGCACAATCAAGTTCCCCAGTGATAGTAAAGTTTGTTGTTCCAGAACCATCGGCTCTTGCTAATGGAAACCCACCAGCTTGTGAGCCGTTATGCACAACTAATGTTTCTTTGTCTGTGTCGACAGTAACTTCTCTATCAGCACCAGTAAAAGAACTATGTTGGGAGGTTGTGCCACCCCTTAATTTAAGTAATTTTGCCATGTTATGCTATGCTCCCAAAGTCTATTGTTAAGTTGTCAGTATTGACCGTACCGTTTAAGTTAATCTCACCAGAACCATTTGGCGCGATAGTAATATCTCCATTCGATGCAGATACTATTGAGTTGCCATTTACATTTAAGTTGCCACCAAGCGACGGTGAGCTATCAACAGCAAGTGATGTCATAGCACCAGCAACAACTGCAATAAAAGCAGACCCATTGTAATAATTTAAAGTATTAGTAGATGTGTTGAAGTATAAGTCCCCAGCATCAAGAGAGCTAGTTGGTGCAGAGCTTGCAACTCTATATCGTGCTGCAAAATCATTAATGCCACTAATATTAGATGCTACTGAATTAACATTACTTACTGATCCAGCAACGCTTGCTATGTTCGCAACAACACCACTTGCGTTTAATGCTGCCATATTCGTAATATTTGCGCTTGTACTAAGTGCAGTCACGTTAGCGATTGCGTTAGCTACTGTGTTTATGTCGTTACCAGACGATGTGGAAACGGCGTTTGCAATCGAACCAAGATCTTCTTGCGCTGTAATCTGACCAGCAACAATATTTATATTACTTTGGTTTGTTGCAGATGGTGATGTGGCTTGATACGCAGATCCGTTAAAGGCTACTAATTCGTTTGATGTAGTGTTGAAAAACAAATCACCAGCATCATTATCGCTAGTTGGGTTTGTAGATCCAACGCGATACCTAGCAGCAAATGAATTCACATTAGCAATATTTGTTGCCACGGCGTTTACATTTGTAATAGCTGCTGCCGTTGTGTTTACATTTGCAATTGATCCACCAGTTAGATTTACGTTTGCTATAGATCCAGCGACTAAAGACACGTTACTATCTTTAACAGTAATAGTGTTACCCATAGAATTGCCATGAACACTGCAATAGTATCTCATGCTGCTAGGTGCGTCTGATGGCACTTCGAATTCTACTTTTGCACCAGACGATCCAGCAGTACCAGTAACGGTAACTCCACTTGTCCAAGCGTTGCCTGACCCATCTTTGAATACCAAAGGATGACCAGAGTTTGAGCTATCAGATTGGTCAAAGATATAGCTATTACCCCTAAACATTTCTATTGCTGGGTTATTGCTGCCACTTAGGACAAACACATTACCACTGCCTGGGTTTGTAACTGTAACCGTATAAGTCTTTTCTAGTGAGTTTGCCAAGGATGTAACGTCACTTGCAATATTAGCAACGCTAGTTATGTTTGCCGATATAGGCCCAAGGTTTCCAATGTTCGATGCTTGACCTGATACGTTTGACAAATGTGTTGCGTTCAATCCAGCCACGGTTGTCACATTACTGGATATACCAGCTACCGTCCCTATGTTAGAAATTACCCCACTTGCGTTAAGTGCCGATATGTTTGCATTTGCTCCAGACACAGTAGACACAGCGCTTGATATACCAGCCACAGTGTTGATATTTGTCTGTTCCGAACTGGTTGGCTTCACATCTTCCCATGCAGACCCTGTATACACTTTGACGCCACTTGATGTATTGAAATACAGATCACCAGTATCAAGATTTGATGAAGGATCAGAGCTTGCAGCACCGTGGTATTGTCCCTGGAATGTTGACAAACTGGTTGCAGCGTTCGACGCACTGGTCGACGCTTCGGCAGCTTTTGTTGTTGCAGTCGATGCACTAGAAGCAGAAGCCGTTGCACTATTGGCACTTGCAGTTGCGCTTGCTGCAGCCGCGTTCTGACTTGTTGTTGCAGATGCCGCATCAACAATAAGAGTATACTTTGCACTGTTTGCATTTGTCGTTAGTGGTTGTGAGCCGGAGCTTGTGTGTGCTTCGTTAACTATAAATATATTATTAGTGCTTGTATCTTTGACTAAATCCCTAACACTATATGCCGTGCTAGTTGCCCAGTTACCTGTAAACGTACCAAGCTCTTGCGTGATAGATAAGTTACCAGAGCTATCAAAAGCAAAGATCTTATCGGCTCTGTCTGTTGCTGAGAGCGTAAATGTTGATCCTGTTAGCGTATTACCGACCGATGCTTTTATGGACCTGTCAATTTGTTCTTGTAACTGCTGTGCAATGAAGGTCAATCTGTCGAGTGCATTTTCATGGTCTGTACTGCTAAACGGATCATTCTCTATATAATCAGTGCCTTGTGTAAGTGTAAGCTTTCTATTTATAACAACTTTTGTACCGTTAGCTGGTCTGTGATCTGTTGAGCCGTCGTAGTGTGCGTCGCCACTATTTCCTGTGTTATATTTAAAAAGGATATTACCACCACTATCATTACCCGCGTTTGTGACAATATAATTAGTATTGAGAGTCTGGAGTGTTTCTGTACCCGCAGTCGTTCTTATAAGAACTTCTAAATCAGCATCTGCAAATATTTTAAACTCATACTGAAACTGATGTTGCGTACCAGTTCCATCTCTTAGATGTTTTGTTACACTACTAGATACCGTCATCTCATGGCCCTCTTAAATGATTTCATTTCAGCTTTTAGCTCGTCATCGTGCTTGTCTAGCTTGCGCTTGTACTTTCTTCCGATTGATGATCTCTTAAGAAATTCTTTCAACCCTTTGCGCCTGGCTTGTAGAATCTCTAAATCAAACATCGACTCAATTTCTTCCTTGGCTAAACTACTACCTGTTTCTAAATACAGGTCTTTAAGCTTGTTATATTTGCGTATGTTGTTTGGCTTGCGATACCACTTCTTTAGCTCCTTAGTGGTTTCTGCACCTACAATCATATGATATTCGTTACGTTCTTCTAATGTCAGAGGTACGTCTGCATTGATTTCCATTGGCATTTTGCTTGGGCCATACTCAACGGCCACAAACAATTCGTCCATTTTATAAGTAAACTCAACGTCTTTCTCACCGACCAACATCTTGTTAGGGCCACGATGACTAGAGTATATAGGGCTTATCATATCAGGACCGTAAGCACCTGATAAATATATTGGCTGACCCCATATATTACGTCGTGGCGGTAATGTCTTAGATAATCCAGGTATCTGTGCTCTAACACTATCTAAAAATGTACGTACATCGCGCACCATAGGGTCACCTTTTATACCCAACGGCACACCGAATACGTCTAGATCCGGCAAACCAATGCCAGTCTTTTTATACTGTGAAGCAACACGCGGAACTAAACTTCGTTGAAAGCTTTCGACTGTCATTCCGCCGTAACGCTCTGGATCTTGCAGCATATCTACAAGATTACTGAATCCAGACATAAACGTCTTATCAGTCATTTGGTTGCTGATTGCTATGCTTATACCTAGAGCAAGTTTACCTATTCCTTCTACTGACATGTCGGCTGATGCGGTAGTTTCTGCAACATCTGCTGCTAAACTAAGCACACTAGAAAACGGCTCTGCACCAGCATAGCTGTGGTATGTATCTCCTATTCGTATTGAATACGGTTGCCAACCAGTGCGTCGTAAGGAATCTCTATACTCAAAATCTTCTGGTCCACCCCCAGTTATTCTTCCTTGTATTGCATACATAGCAACCAATCCAGCCGTCATTGATCCCATGCTCAACTTAGCTACGGCACTATCGGCGGCAGCTCTCTGTGCAGAAGACGCATCATCACGGTATCCTGTGCGTATGGTGTTTCGTAAATCAGCACTAAACAAACCTAGTGGTGAGCGTTCCTTAAATGCGTATTTAAAGGCGTTATAGGGCGTTTTGAAAAAAGGTACGAAAAACCTTAAGTACGGTAGCTCCCTAAGATTCTGTAAATTTTTACCAGCTTTATCAACGTGTGTTTGTAACGTTACATAACGTGCATGATCGTCTGCTATTTGTATTGCATCTTTTGGAGGGTTGTAAACATAGTTTGCTACAAACTCGCCAAAGTCATCTCCTTGTAATCCTCTTGTCTTTGCTTCTCTAAATGCTTGTTGGTACAGTGACATACGTTGACCAATGACCTTAAAATAAGTGTCTTCAAACTCTAGTGCTCTAGTCGGTACACGACCTAGTGTTGCAATATTACCAGCCGTATTGATTGCCGTAGCTGATAGGTTGTCAACCGTGCCCATAGTAAGCATTGAGCCCAAGGAGTCTACGGCATTGCCCATTGTACCAAGCTCAAACGCTTCTGCACTAAACGCCTTTTCGTGTCTTTTGCCTTGTGTGTATTCTATCTTAGAGCCAAATATCGGTGTTTCGCCTGTCCTATATACCTTTGCTGCCGTTTTCCACGCTTCACCAAATGCCATAAATGCACCAAAGAGCTCTGCGTTTGCTTCGCCAAACTGCACACCACCTTTCTGATTGAATACATTTCTACGCACAGATCCCGCAACTGCCGCGCCATATGTTTCCGGCACATGAGCAAACGTTGTAAGAAATGCACCCGCTACGTTTTTTACATGAGTTATAGGCGAACTTAGCAGCATATTGATCCATGCTTCATAGAAAGCATCAACGGATTTACCCAATAATCCTCTAGTGCCCCTGGCTAACTGCGCCTTTTGTTCTGGTGTTTCGGCTTGTCTGTAAAGAGTAGCCATTATTTTCATGTCTTCTAGGCCACCGTATTGATCTAGTAACATAGTAAGATCTTGGTTTATAAGTTGCTTCTGACCAGTGTTGGTTTGCTTTACTGGTATTTTAAATTGACCTAGTGCCCTAGCAATCTCTGTCTGTGATCCTTTAATCTGTAGCTGTATCTGGCTTACAAGCTCGAACTGTTGTCGAAAAGCAAGTGCATCACGCTCATTACCTGTTTCTGCTTTTATAGCTAACTCGTCTAACTTACTGATTTCATTAACTAATAGCTCTCTTGACGCAAGCATAGTTTCGGCAAGACCCATGCCCTCGAACTCTATGACCTGTCCCCTCTTACGTCCTAATATATTATTGATAAGAATCTTTGGTGATGTACCGACAATATCCGCAAGGTCTTGTAAGGTTTCGTTAGTAATCTCACCTCGTTTTGCTTCGTTTATTTTACCTTTATGTGTTTGCGATATAGCTTCTATGTTGGTGAGGATAGACTGCTCGTTAGGTAATTTATCATCGCCTTGTGACCCGGTTACTCTAAAATCTGTCAACAATCCTTTTTTTGGCTGTGCTTGTACCTTTCTGTTATCAAGAAACTCTTGTGCTTTGGCATCGCGTTCGTCTTTGTCTTTGCTTTGCCCAATCATAATCTCAGACGGATTGACGTCTTTTTCTTTGACTGTCCGTATGGTTGCGCCCTTTTCTTTCTCTTCTACGAGAGGACGCAAGAATGGAGGTATAAATATGTCCTCAACATCCATCGCTTCACGTTGGCCAGATTCAAGCTCTTTTGTAAACTTACGACTAGAAAACAAGTCTTTGCCAAAAAACGTGTTGCCTATAAAGTTTCCTATCTTGCCACCAAATCGACCTAGGCTTGCAAGTTGTATAGGTTCTTCTTGCCCAGGTTGTTCTTTCAGTGGTTCAGTCAAACCACCGCTGAGCAAAGACGTACCCGCCTTGCTTTCGTTATCCGTTAATGCCATGTGAATTCCAATAAAAAAGGCAGCACAAATGGCTGCCGATTGTATGTAATACTATTCTATTTTTGCTACATTGAAAACAAATTAATTTTGATTTTCTTGTCCCATTGTCTGTGCACCAAGTATTGCAGAGCCACCTAATGCCATGCCACCTAATTCAAACAACGGCATACCACGTTTCACACTTTCGCGCATTTCGTCTGTTATGGGTATTTTAAGTAATTTTTCGTCTTTTGTTAATGTGCCTTCTTGTGCAACTATTGGATTGCCCATTTCTTGTGGTACGATGGGACGCTCTGCGCTAAAACCTATATCTTCTGGATCAACAAGCTCTAGCTTTGCTTTCTTATCTAGTTGTTTCAGTACCTCTTTACCGGCTCTGACTGCACCATCTTTATATCGTCGCTCAAAAGGACCTCGCATACGCTCACCCCATCTGGCAATCTGATCTTCTGGGCCAGTAACAATTATATATTTATGATCCTCATTAACAGCTCTGCGTATAAGTTGTTTTATAGTGAATTCCATAAAGTCTTGGTCTTTTTCAACAAATGGACCTCTTGGTACTGCGTCAATTTTTGCCCTTCTTTTTTCAAAAAACTTTTGTTCCGTTGGGTTTTTAGCTTCTTCCACAACATCTAACGCATTCTTATTACCGACAGTAGCGTTCTTATAGGCGTCATCATAGATATAATTAAACGTGTCTTTCATCATTTGCAGACGCATTTGCATCGGTATGTTACCAACTATTGATTGCGTATATAAGCTTCTTTGCCCTTCGGACATATTTCGTACTGCGTCTGTAACTTCATCGCCCATTGTAAATCCCTCCGGCAGACGTACACCCAAATCTCTCAAGAGTTCTACATCTGTTACTCTTGTAAGAACATCATCAAGAGTGTTCGCCAACACCGTTTTAAACTGTGCATCCAAAGCATCAATTCTAACACTTACGTCTTCCTTCCTATCTTCGTCATATTTGCCAGAATGCAACTCATCTAGAAAATCATTATATGATTTAGTGCGGTCAAAAAACGCACTATCTCGACCAGCTGCAGAAAAAAACTCAGATGGTGTAAAGTCAACTTCGTCATTTATTTCGTTAAGAAAATGACCAGTGTAATCAACGCCACTAACGTTTTCAAATGCCGTTATTAATGCTTCGCCTGATAGTCTGTCTTGGCGGGACATATCAAAACCGCGCTCAGTCATCACTTTTTTATAATTTTCATCTCTTGCTATTTCTTTTGGTAATTCATTAGCTCTAAACTCATTAGCTGCATTTTTGAATACTGCTTGACCAAATTGAGCGAGCTCATTATCTGGGTCAGTAATTGCGCTCTGTTTGTCCATAACTGTTCTGAAAAGGCTATTTTTAGCCTTTGACGCCTCTTCTGTAAGATCAATGACTTTCTCAGCTCGTTGTAAGTTTTCTGGCGATATCATATTGTTACGCCCTTTTTGACCCCAATCTGTCTGCGCTTCATGTGCATACATGAATTTATCGCCAGCCGGATCTACCCTGTCATCAATACGCGCATGGCCTATCTGATTGATTTGTCCGTGATGCGAATAATTTGCGCGTCCCAAACTATCAATTAGTTGTGTAACTCTTTTACGCGCTTCACTAGAATCTATTAAGCGTTGCCCAGAGTATATTTCTAGTTCTTTGGCGTTACGTTTACGTAATTGATCTTCTTTAAAATATAGCTCGTTATGCTTGTCTACTATTTCATCTGCTTTAATTTGATTTTCTGATAGCCATTGTTGTTGTTCGCTTCGTGGCAAACTGCTGTACTCTTCAACTTTAAGTTTAAAATCTTCATACTCTTTGAGTGCGGCTTCTTGCTCTTTTACCATATCTATAAATTTAGTCTTAACAAACTGGAGATCTG
>VMHT01040698.1_pt1 | contig 11517 bp, 12 predicted proteins | sample 4693611 | NCBI WGS metagenome assembly VMHT01 (sample SAMN12280063, study PRJNA550983) | marine metagenome | isolation source: seawater sampled from same location over 5 years 0.02-0.2 micron viral filtrate | place: USA: collected off the coast of southern California halfway between the port... ... | reverse complement strand
AGTTGACTGGAAAACAGAATATCTGGATGCAAAAATTTCAATAAAAACTGTAAAAAATGTACATGAGGCTGTTGATCATATTTTAAAATATGGAACTATGCATACCGATAGCATAATTACCAACAAATCAAAAAATGCTAAAATATTTTTAGAGGGAGTTAATAGCTCTATAGCAATGCATAATGTTTCGACTCAGTTCGCAGATGGAGGTGAATTCGGTTTTGGAGGCGAGATTGGAATTTCAACAAACAAACTACCTCCTAGAGGACCTGTTGGAATTAATCAACTAACTTCTTACAAATATATTGTTTCTGGAAAAGGAATTACAAGACCTTAATTAATGTTAAAGCCTAACAAAAAAGCAATAGGTATTTTTGGTGGCAGTTTTGATCCCCCTCATAGAGGGCATATTGAAATTTCAAAAATAAGTTTAAATAAAATTAAACTTAAAAAAGTTTATTGGATAGTATCTAAAAAAAATCCTTTCAAAAATAAATCTTTTTTTTCTCTAAAACATAGAATGCAAATGTCAAAAAAAGCCTCAAAAAAATATAAGAATATAAAAATACTCTATTTAGATGATAAAATTAAATCTTCTCGAATGATTAAAGTGATTGACCATTTCAAAAAAATTAAAAGACAATATGATTTATATTTAATTTTAGGATCTGATAACTTATTAAACTTTCATAAGTGGACAAGATGGAAAAAGATAGTTAAATTGACAAAATTAGTTGTTTTTTCTAGAAAAGGATATGATAGAAAGGGTAAAGAATCTATTGTAGTGAAATATCTAAATAAAAAAAATATTATATTTATTAATAACAAATTAATAAATATCTCATCATCTAAAATAAAAAAGAATTTACAAAATCTTAAATGAAAATAAAAGTAATAAAGCAAAATATAGAAAAAATTTTAGACGATAACAAAGCTCAGAATATTATTACTATCGATTTGAAAAATAAATCCTATATAGCCGATTATATGATTATTGCATCAGGCACATCATCCCGACATTTACAGGCTTTATCAGAAATTTTAGTAACCGAACTTAAAAAAATAGGTTTGAATGGTTGCCGTATTGAAGGAAAAGATAGTAACGATTGGAAGTTAGTGGATGCGATAGATGTAATTATCCATATATTTCATCCAGAAAAGCGAGAATTTTATGATCTAGAAAAGATGTGGTCAGAAGAAATTCCTAAAGAAAAGGCAATGATATGAAAAACGTTATTTTAATTATATTTTTTTTAAATTTAAATATATCCTATTCTTATTCCAATAATGAACTTTATGAGAAAATTGATCTATTTGGCGAGGTGTTAGAAAAAATTAAAAAAGACTATGTGGATGATGTAAATGAGTCTGAGATGATGGAGTCTGCTATTAATGGTGTTCTTCAATCACTTGATCCCTATTCGGCTTATATGAGTCCTTCTTTATTTAAAGAAATGCAGACTGATACTCGTGGTGAATTTGGAGGGTTGGGTATTGAAATAGGAATGGAATCTGGGGTAGTAAAAGTGATATCGCCGATAGATGACACTCCTGCTGCTACTGCTGGCATAAAAGCTGGTGATTACATTGTAAAAATAGGCAATGAACAAGTGCAAGGCAAATCTCTAATGGAAGCTGTCAAATTAATGAGAGGGCCTATAAATACATCTATCAAATTAACAATAAGAAGAAAAAATGTAAAAAAGCCCTTAGAATTTGAAATTACAAGGAAAGTAATAGAAGTTAAATCCGTTAATGCGGAGATATTAGGCAAAAAAAAAGACTTAGGCTATATAAGACTTAAATCTTTCAATGAAAATAGTGATAAACAATTTTTAAATATAATTAAAAAATTTGAAAAAAATTCAAAAGTTAAAAGCTATATTTTAGATTTAAGAAATAATCCTGGCGGATTATTGACTCAAGCAATCAATATTACTGATTTTTTTTTAAATGATGGTGAGATAGTTTCAACAAAAGGACGTAAATCATCTGAAACAAGAAAATTTTTTGCTAGAAAAGGAGATGAGATTAAAGGTAAACCAATTATTATACTGATTAATAATGGCTCAGCATCTGCTTCAGAAATATTTGCAGGTGCGCTTAAAGATCATAAAAGAGCTATTATCTTGGGTGAAAACTCATATGGTAAAGGATCAGTTCAATCAATTATTCCTTTGAAAAATGGTGGTGGTATGAGACTTACAATTTCTAAATACTATTTACCTTCAGGAAGCTCGATATCTGAAGTTGGAGTCACTCCTGATATTTTTGTTGAAGAAGAAGGTGACGATTTCAAGATAAAATCAAGTAATGATAATCAACTAAACTACGCCTTAAAATTACTAAATTCATAATAAATGAAAGAAAAAATTCTTCCTTTAAGAATTGGAGTTGGAATCGTTGTATTGAATAATGATAACAAAGTTTTCGTTGGAAAACGTAAAGACAATCCCATTGACAAATGGCAAATGCCCCAGGGAGGAGTGGAAAAAAATGAAGATTATCTTATTGCTATGAAAAGAGAATTGCTAGAAGAGACAAGTATTAAAAGTATTAAAGTGCTAAAGGAATTAGAAGAATGGTTAGAATATGATCTTCCTAAAAATCTCTTAGGAATTATATGGAAAGGTAAATTTAGAGGGCAAAGACAAAAATGGTATATAGTTAGGTTTATAGGAAATGATAGTGAAATAAATATAAATACTAAATACCCTGAATTTATTGAATGGAAATGGATAGAAATGGATAAATTACCTTCTTTAATCGTAGAGTTTAAAAAAGACGTTTATAAAAAAATTTTAGAAAATCTAAAAAAATTTATTAGCTAATTTCTCTCAAAGTGTCAATTTTATGTGAAAGTAAGTATCTTTCTTTATCAGTAATTTCAGGATTATTTATTTTTTTTTGTGCTTGTTCAATGAATGTATCAACAAAATTTTTATCTAAACTTGATAATTCTTTGGCTGTTGATGTTAAGATTAAAAGATTATTGTTAGAAAACTCTACAGTACCCTCCTGAATAAAATATTTTTTTTCTTCTTGGTTTTTAATTGATATTAAACCTGGCCTTAAAAAAGTTATAAGCGGAATATGATCTTTTAAAATACCCATTTGTCCTTCATAAGAAGGAATGGTTACTTCTGTAGCTTCAGATTTTAATATTGATCCATCCGGACTTATAATTTCTACTGTAAATTTATCAGACATTATTTATCATCTTTGGATAATTTTTCTGCTTTTTCTATGACTTCTTCAATACCACCAACCATATAAAAAGCAGCTTCTGGTAGATGATCGTATTCACCTTTGCATATTGCATCGAAACCTTTAATTGTATCTTCTAAATCAACTAGTTTTCCTGGTGATCCGGTAAAGACTTCAGCAACAAAGAATGGTTGAGATAAAAATCTTTGAATTTTTCTTGCTCTAGCAACAGTTAGCTTGTCTTCCTCTGAAAGTTCGTCCATCCCAAGAATAGCTATGATATCTTGTAAAGATTTGTAAGCTTGCAAAATTCTTTGGACATCTCTAGCAACTCTATAATGCTCTTCTCCAACAATTCTAGGATCTAAAATTCTAGATGTTGAGTCCAAAGGATCAACTGCTGGATAAATGCCTATCTCTGCTATTTGTCTAGATAATACTGTGGTTGCATCCAAGTGTGAAAATGATGTTGCGGGAGCTGGGTCGGTTAAGTCATCCGCTGGCACATATATGGCTTGTACAGACGTAATAGACCCCTTGTCAGTAGAAGTAATTCTTTCTTGAAGGTTACCCATATCTGTAGCTAAAGTTGGTTGATAACCTACAGCTGAAGGAATTCTTCCTAATAGAGCAGAAACTTCAGATCCAGCTTGAGTGAATCTAAAAATATTATCAACAAAAAAAAGTACGTCTTGACCTTCTTTATCTCTAAAATATTCGGCAACTGTTAAACCGGTTAAGGCAACTCTTGCTCTTGCTCCCGGAGGTTCATTCATTTGACCATAAACAAGGGCAGCTTTTGATCCTTTTCCATCTGGCTTAATTACTCCAGACTCAATCATCTCGTGATATAAATCATTTCCTTCTCTAGTTCTTTCTCCTACTCCTGCAAATACTGAAAAGCCTCCGTGGGCTTTTGCTATATTGTTAATTAATTCCATAATTGTAACAGTCTTACCAACACCAGCTCCTCCAAAAAGTCCAATTTTTCCTCCTTTTGCGTATGGAGCTAATAAATCAACAACTTTAATACCAGTTACAAGTTGTTCTGTTTCTGTTGCCTGATCCGTGAACTTAGGGGCCGCTCTGTGAATAGGCCATTTTTCTTTTGTTCTAACTTCTCCCTTTTCATCAATAGGTTCTCCAATTACGTTTATAATTCTACCAAGTGTCTCCGGTCCTACGGGAACACTTATTGGATTTCCTGTATCAGTAACTTCGTCACCCCTTTTTAGCCCTTCTGTAGCATCCATTGCTATCGTACGAACGGCATTTTCACCTAAGTGTTGTGCTACCTCTAAGATTAATTTATTACCAGAATTACTTACTTCAAGAGCTGTATAGATTTCGGGAAGATTATTTTCAAAACTCACGTCAACTACTGCACCAATAATTTGAGTTATTTTTCCATTTTTTTTCATTTTATAAACTTTCTGCCCCAGATATAATTTCAATTAATTCTTTAGTTATTGATGCTTGTCTGCTTCTATTATAATTAATTGTAAGTTTATCAACTAAATCACCAGCATTTCTTGTAGCATTGTCCATGGCTGTCATTCTTGATCCTTGTTCGCTTGCGGCGTTCTCTAGAAAAGCTTTAAAAACTTGGGTAGATATATTTTTTGGAAGCAAATCATCTAAAATTTCATCTTCATCTGGTTCAAATTCATATAAAGTTTTTTCCGCTTCATTCTCTATAGGTAATTTTTCAGCAGGTATAATTTGTTGGGCTTGGGGTATTTGGGTAATAACATTTTTAAAATTATTATAAAATAAAATACATTTATCAAATTCATTTTTATTAAATAAATCTATAATTTCATTTCCTATAATTTCAGCTTCATTAAATGTGATTTGTTTTTTTTCCTTAAAACTAAATTTTTTTATTATATATTTTCCATATTTTCTTCTAATTTGGTCAAGACCTTTTGAACCAACTGTAATTATTTTCAGCTGTTTACCTTCATCTAAAATTTTTTGAAATTTTTTTTTTGCCAATTTACATATATTTGAGTTAAAACCTCCACATAAACCTCTGTCTGCTGTTAACACTACACATAAGTATATTTTTTCATTTCCGGTTCCTACAAGTAATTTTGGTGCATTTTGAAAGTCGTTAATAGAATTGGTAAGGTTAAGAATAATATTTTGCATTTTTTGACTATAAGGTCGTCCTTTTTCTGCACTCTCTTGTGCTTTTCTCAACTTCGCAGCGGCAACCATTTTCATAGCCTTAGTTATTTTTTGGGTTGATTTAACACTTTTAATTCTTTTTTTTAAATCATCTAAGCTTGGCATTATTTACTGTCTTTCTTATATTCCTCAATAGTTTGTACTAAAAGTTTTTCCATATCTTCTTCGAGCTTTCCAGTTGTTTGGATAGCGTCAATAATTTCTGGCTTTTCAGATTTGATTTTTTCAATAATATCATCTTCGAACTTCTTAATTTGAGTTAAATCTACATCATCAAGAAAACCTTTTACGCCAGTAAATACTGATATTACTTGTTCTGCTACAGTCATTGGTGAATATTGTTTTTGTTTTAGAAGTTCAGTTAATTTTGCACCACGATTTAAAAGCTGTTGTGTCGAAACATCTAGATCTGATCCGAATTGAGCAAATGCGGCCATTTCTCTATATTGAGCTAATTCTAATTTAATTGAACCAGCTACTTTTTTCATGGCTTTTGTTTGGGCTGCAGATCCTACTCTTGAAACCGATAATCCAACATTTACTGCTGGCCTAATACCCTGATTGAATAATTCTGTTTCTAAGAATATTTGACCATCTGTTATAGAAATTACATTTGTGGGAATATATGCGGAAACGTCACCTGCTTGTGTTTCAATTATTGGTAAAGCCGTCAAAGATCCGCCACCATTTGCATCACTTAACTTAGCTGAACGTTCTAATAGTCTACTGTGTAAATAAAAAACATCTCCAGGATATGCTTCTCGTCCAGGAGGTCTGCGTAACAGTAAAGACATCTGTCTATACGCAACAGCTTGTTTAGATAAGTCGTCATAAACAATTAGAGCATGCATACCGTTATCTCTAAAATATTCTCCTATTGTACAGCCAGTATAAGGAGCTAAAAATTGTAGTGGCGCTGAGTCCGATGCTGTAGCAGCAACTATTGTTGTATATTTTAAAGCTCCTGCTTCTTCTAAAGTTTTTGCTATTTGTGCTACAGTTGAACGTTTTTGTCCAATAGCTACATATACGCAGTATAGCTTCTTCTTTTCATCTGAAGATTCATTAATTTTTTTTTGATTTATTATTGCATCGATAGCTACAGCTGTTTTACCAGTTTGTCTGTCTCCAATAATTAATTCTCTTTGTCCTCTACCCACTGGAATTAAAGTATCAATTGATTTGAGTCCAGTCTGCATTGGTTCGCTTACAGATTGTCTGGGAATAATACCCGGAGCCTTAACTTCAACTCTTTTTCGCTCTTTGGAAGATAGAGATCCTTTACCATCAATAGGTTCTCCTAAACCATCGACAACTCTACCTAAAAGTTCTTTACCTACTGGAACATCAACGATTGCATTAGTTCTTTTTACTGTGTCACCTTCCTTAATTTTTCTGTCATCACCAAAGATTACAACACCAACGTTATCGTTCTCTAAATTCAACGCCATTCCTTTGGATCCATCTTCAAACTCTACCATCTCCCCTGCTTGTACATTATCAAGTCCATACACACGCGAAATACCATCACCAACAGATAAAACTTTTCCTATTTCTGAAACTTCAGCTTTTTCTCCAAAATTTTTTATTTGGTCTTTTAATATTTTTGTAACTTCTGATGGATTAATTGACATTTTAATTTTCTAATAACTTTTGTTCATATTTTTTCAATTTATTTTTTAGTGAAGTGTCAATCATAAAACTACCCATTTGTAATTTAAGACCTCCAATTAAATCTTGATCGACTTTATATTCGAATTTTATTGTTGACCCTATTGATGACGATAAATCTTTACTAATATTTGCTAACTCATCTGTAGATAGTTCTTTTGATGAAATTATAGAAGCTTTAATCTCTCCTCTTTTTTTTGAACATAATCTTAAAAAATTATCTGTAATTTTTTTAACAAAAAAAAATCTTCTTTTTTTAATTAATAGTAAAAAAAAATTTTTTAAATTTTTTGAAAAACTTAATTTTTCAGATAACAAATTTATGACATTGCTTTGAGTTTCAATAGTTTGTGTTGGATTTTGTATAAAGTTTTTTAAATCTACACTATTGTTAAAAAGTATTAGAAAGTTTTTTATATCAATTTCAATTTTATCTAGCTCATTTGATTCTTTAGCCACTTCAAAGAGCGCTCGCGAATACCTTTCTGAAGTTTCTGCTGAGAAATTTATATTTGTACTCATTTTTTATTTAGTATGAAATTATTGCGATATAATGAGCGTTTCGTATCATAAGAAAATATTTTGATCAAGTTGCCAAATCACTAATTAACCAAAATTTACAGGGTCAACATCAACCGTAAGTTTAATTTTAGACGATATTTTAAGTGTATTTAATAGGTTCGTAATTTTTTTTTGGACTAAACCTTCGCCACTATGCCTAATCAATAACCTGGATCTAAATTTTTTTTTTATTTTTAATAAAGGTGAGTCCACTGGTCCCATAACTTCAATATTATTAATTTTTTCCAATTGTAATTTAATTTCTCTAGCTCCTTTAATGCTCAAATTATGTTGATTTGATGAAATAATTATTGCTATTAACCTTGCAAATGGTGGGAGGAGATTTTTTTTTCTTAGAGTCAATTCATTGTTTAATAGTTCTTCAGATTTATTTTTGATCAATTCATTAAGTGTTAAATCTTTAGGTGTCAAAGTTTGATAAATTATAATAGACTCAGAACTAAATCTCCCAGCTCTTCCACTTAATTGGTGATATAATTGTATATTTTTTTCAGTAGTTCTTAGATCATAACCTCTTCCTGAAAAGTCAGCATCAACAACAACAACACAATTTAACTTAGGAAAATTAAAACCTTTTGATATCATTTGTGTTCCTATCAAAATATTGACTTCATTATTATTAATTTTTTTAAATAATAAATCTGTTTGATTTTTTTTTTTCATATAATCGCTGGAAAAAATTTCTACTTTACTATTTGGAAAAATTTTTTTTACCTCTTCAAATATTTTTTCCACTCCTGGTCCATACATAATAAAATCACAATCTCCTTCGTTCTTGCAATTATTTTTTAATTTTCTTTCTAAAGAACAATGATGGCAAATAGCTCTATTTTTTGTTTTGTGAAAAGTTAAATACATAGAACAATTACTGCAGACTTGTTTAAATCCGCATTTTTTGCAAATTAAGTATGGTGCATAACCTCTTCTATTAATAAAAAATAATACTTGCTCATTTCTTTTTAAAAAACTATTTACATAATTAATAGTTTCATCTGAAATAAACTTGTCTTTAATTTTGTTGATATTTAGATTAACAACTTTTGTTTTAGGCAAAGGATAATCATTATATCTTCTTAGAATTTTCACATGTCTAAATTTTTTACTTTTAATATTATTATAAGTTTCTATCGAAGGAATAGAGGTGACAAGATGAATTGGAATTTTTTCAAACATTGCTCTTGAGATAGCCATATCCCTAGCGTTATAGATTACTCCTTCGTCTTGTTTGTATGAAGTATCATGTTCTTCATCAACAACGATAACTCCTAATTTTTTAAATGGCAGAAGTAATGCCGATCGAGCACCTACAACTAATTTTATTTTACTTTCTTTTATTCCTTTCCAAATTATTCTTTTATTTTTTGGTGTTATTTTTGAATGCCATATTGCAGGTTCAAAACCAAAGAATTCTTCAAATCTTAATTTAAAATCATTTGTTAAAAAAATCTCTGGAAGTAAAACTAATGCCTGTTGATTTTTATTAATAATTTTTTTTATTCTCTCAAAATAAACTATTGTCTTTCCTGACCCTGTAGTTCCTTGGAGGACTGATACATCAAATTTATTTTTTACTGAGTTTAAATATTTAAATGCTTTTTTTTGTTCGCTATTAAGTTTATATTTTTTTGTTTTTTTCTTATTTTCATTAAAGTCTGGGTCATTTTTTTTGTAAAATTAACGTTATTCCCTATGACCATTTTTAAAACTAATCCGAGTGGGACCATATTGTATATTGAAAACCACTCTATAAAATCTATTAAATTTTGATCTATAGAATAATCTTGAATTTTTTTACTTATATTTTTTATTTTTATATTTTTTAATTCTGTATTCTTCTTTTTCCAAACAACACCTATTTCTTTGTTTTTCCCAAATGGCACCTCCACAAGGTCTCCTATTTTTATCGAAATATGGTTTGAATTATATGTAAAAGGAAAATTAAATACTTTTGGCAACAAAACTTGTGCTTTCATGGATTAATAGTAGATGAATTTTTTTTATTTAAAAATGAATTGCTCTTTTATCAACAGCTAATGCTGCTTCTTTTACCGCTTCGGTGTGTGTGGGATGGGCGTGACAAGTTCTTGCTATATCTTCCGCACTCGCTCCAAACTCCATAGCCAGCGCCATCTCAGCAATCATATCTCCACAATGAGGTCCAATAATGTGCACTCCTAAAATTTTATCTGTCTTACTGTCTGCTAATATTTTTACAAATCCATCAGTTTCATTATTAACTTTAGCTCTTGAATTTGCTAAAAATGGAAATTTCCCTACTTTATAAGTTTTGTTTTCATTTTTTAATTGCTCTTCAGTTTTGCCAACTGTAGCTACCTCGGGTGAGGTATATACTACTCCAGGAATTACGTCATAATTTACATGTCCAGCTTGTCCTGCTATTATTTCTGCCACTGCTATACCTTCTTCTTCTGCTTTGTGTGCTAGCATTGGACCTTTAATAACATCGCCTATTGCATAAATATTTTTTAACGTTGTTTGTAATTTTTCATTTACTTCAATTCTTCCTTTGTTGTCTTTTTTAATTCCAACTTTTGATAAGTTTAGTCCCTCTGTATAGGGCTTTCTGCCTACTGAGACTAATACTTTATCAAATTCTTGTCTCTCCTTTGCTGCTGATGTATTGTTTATGTAATCTACAATAACTTTATTTTTTAAATTTTTAACTGATATTACTTTATTATTAAGTTTAAATTTTATTCCTTGTTTAGTTAAAATTTTCTGAAACTCATTTGATATTTCTCTATCCATTCCAGGAGTTATAAAATCTAGATACTCTATTACAGTCACATTTGATCCCAATCTTGACCAAACAGATCCCATTTCAAGACCAATGTAACCACCACCAATGACAACTAGATCTTTAGGAACTTCAGAGAAAGATAGAGCTCCTGTCGAAGATACTATATTTTTTTCATCTATTTCTATTCCTGGTAAAGATGTTGGCGAAGAACCTGTCGCTATAACAATATTTTTTGTTTTAATATTGGTTCTTTTATTCTCACTTCCATAAACCACTATGTCATTTTTTGAAAAAATAACTCCTTTGCCTTTAAAATATGTGACCTTATTTTTTTTAAATAAGAATTCTACTCCCTTTGTCAAAACTTGAACTGATTTTTCCTTATTAGACATCATTTTATTTATATTTAATTTAATGTCAGATATTTCTATACCTTGGTTACTAAAATCTTTTTTTGCTTTATGATAGTTTTCGGATAGATTTAATAAGCTTTTTGAAGGTATGCAGCCAACATTAAGACATGTTCCTCCTAGAGCACCCCTTGACTCAACGCAAGCAGCTTTAAGTCCTAGTTGTGCCGCTCTTATTGCACACACGTAGCCACCTGGACCACCACCGATTACAACTAAATCAAAGTTATCTTCCATGATTAAATATTTAAAAATAGTCTTTTGGGTTGTTCTAAAGACTCTTTCACTATCTTTAAAAAAGAAACTGCTTCTTTTCCATCAATTATTCTATGATCATATGACAAAGCTAGGTACATTACAGGTCTTACTTCTACATTTCCCTCAATGACAACTGGTCTCTGAATAATATTATGCATTCCTAGTACAGCTGATTGAGGAGGATTTAAAATTGGTGTTGAAAGCATAGATCCATAAATACCCCCATTAGTAATTGTAAATGTACCACCTTGTAAATCTTCAATTGTAATTTTTCCATCTCTGGCTTTTTGACCTAAATCTAGGATGTTTTTTTCTATATCAGCAAATGACATTTCGTCTGTTTCTCTTAGCACAGGAACCACAAGCCCTCTATCAGTTCCGACTGCGATACTTATATTGTAATAATTTTTATAAACAATATCTTCTCCCTGAATT
>VMHT01194021.1_pt1 | contig 11518 bp, 11 predicted proteins | sample 4693611 | NCBI WGS metagenome assembly VMHT01 (sample SAMN12280063, study PRJNA550983) | marine metagenome | isolation source: seawater sampled from same location over 5 years 0.02-0.2 micron viral filtrate | place: USA: collected off the coast of southern California halfway between the port... ... | reverse complement strand
TTTACGCCGCCTGGTGAAAGCAGTAGCAGCAAGTTTATTTGCCGTGAATGGTCGAAGTCAATTCCGTATTTGAACCGGGCTACTGTTACGGCTACCTTCGAGCAAGTGTTTGAGACCTAATGGCATATCCGTATACGCTACACGCATGGTCAGCTAACAGGGCATATCAGGTTGGCGATGTCGTCCGTGTCAATCCAACTGCTTATTGCGAGGATGGCAGTACGCCAGCTCCAACCTGCAAAAATGGCGCCGACCCTAAGTATAAAAACAATACTCTTGCCTTTAAGTGCATAGAAGCTGGTACATCGGGGCTAGCTAGTGATTATGAAGGCTTCCCCCACAACGAGCCAGCATTTCCGTTCAAGATTACGCAAGAGCTTGTTGATGGGACGGTTAAGTGGGAGGCGTTTGAGCCGTTAGCAGAAGAGCTGCTGCGCCTTGCTCCAAGTGCTGTTATAGATTTATTTGAGATCGAGCTGACTGTAGCTGTTAACGGTGTAGATGATACGTTGCGTTATCACGCCGGCAAGAATGGACTGACGGAAGACATCAAGTTTGGCGGCAAAACTTATCCTGCTGTCCCTGTAGAAATTGACGGATTTGAGTTTTCCGGCAAAGGAACATTGCCAAGACCAACGCTACGGGTTGCCAATGTCAACAATGCAATTACTAGCTTGATCCTGATATACAATCCATTAGCAGCAAAAGTTAGACGCATTCGCACTTTTGCTAAGTTTATCGATACAACAAACTTTCAAAATGGAGTAAACCCATTTTTTACCAAGGAGTCAGACGTAGAGGATGCTTTGACGACGCAAAATGGCGACATCCTTACTGAGCAATCAGAGAACGACACTGCTGATCCTGACGCCAAGATTGTTGAGACATGGTATATCGATCGTGTCTCATCAGAAAATCAGGAGCTTGTAGAGTTTGAACTAGCACCAAAACTTGATCTAACGAACTTAGCCTTGCCTCGCAGAACCATTGAAGAGTTTTGCCCGTGGACCTATCGCGGTGGCAGGGAGTGTCCGTATACCGGCGATGCGTGTTTTACGATTGACGATGTTGCATTATCTGACGGTGATTTCACTAATGATGTTTGTGGCAAGCGATTGTCTAGCTGCCAGGCAAGATTCGGGCCGAAAAACCTGCCTTTTGGAGGATTTTATGGTGCAAGACTTCAAGCTTGAAGCTGAAAAACACGCTTGCCGGCGAGCGCCAGAGGAGTCCTGTGGGCTAGTTGTTAATGGCATGTATTTCCCCTGCCGCAACATCGCAAATGATCCAAGGTCAACTTTCGTTTTAGAGCCTGTCGACTATGCGCGTGCTATGTATTTTGGAAGCATCGAAGGTGTCGTCCACTCGCATCCAGACGGTACTCCAGTTAGTGAAGCAGACCGTAAAGCTTGCACCCAAACCGGACTGCCCTGGTTCGTATATTCTGTGCCGCACAAAAAATGGTTGACTATCAATCCTTGACTGGTCGGCAGTGGGATTACGGTCAAAATGACTGTTTTTCTTTGCTGCGTGATTACTACAAGCTGCTTGGCATTGAGGTGCCTGACTTTCCGCGACCTGATTCGCTAGAGCGCACTGACAGCTTGTTTTTGAAATATGCAAGAGCAGCTGGATTCGATGAGGTGCCCTTTAATGAACGCATGCCTCATGACGTGATCATCATGCGTTTAGGCACCAAGAACCCTATGCACGCGGCAATTTATGTAGGTGGTGACAAGATTCTGCACCAACGAATGAACAGTGTCAGTGCTTTAGAGCCATTAGGCCGTTACTATAGGCAAAGCGTTGCGGCAGTTTTTCGCCATGCAGTTGGTTCTGTTGGCGGGTGAGCTGGGGGAGAGGTACGGTAAGCAGCACGAGTATTACAACCTGCAGACGCCAGCAGATGCTATCAAGCTGTTGTGCATCAACTATCCAGCGTTGAAGCAGGACATGATGCAGGCGCACCATAACGGCGTTGGATACAAGGTGATCCAAGGTGGTGCTGCAATGGGATATGACGAGCTGCAGTTGCCGTTTGGCAGCAAGCCATTGCTTGTGGTGCCTGTCATTACAGGTTCTGGTGGAGGTAGCACGACAAGTATTTTGCTCGGTGTCGGCTTGGTTGCTTTTTCAATTGCCACTGCAGGGGCTGGCGCGGGATTTCTTGGGCTAGGGGCGGGATTGACTGGAGCTATTGGCGCTTCTGGAAGTCTTGTTGCTGGCGGTTTTGTGCTTGGGTCTGCCGCATCAGTTGCAATTGGCTCAATCGGGGCAAGCTTGATTCTTGGCGGCACTGCAAGCTTGCTTTCACCACAGCCGCAGCTTGCCAATGCTGGGGCCAATAGAATTAAAGGTGAGGGCACAAACGTGCGAGGCCCAGGCCCTGATGGCGTTACACGCGGTGCAATGGGTCATGCAAACTACGCATTTACTGGCCCAACTAACACTGTTGGAACGGGAGCGACAGTGCCTGTGATTTATGGTCGCGTCATTGCAGGAAGCCATTTACTTGCTGCCAACCTTGAGGTATCTGATGATTCAGACCCGCTAAAAATAACAACACAAGCACCAGGGTTAGAAACTTTTAGGATCAATGGCGAGCAGGTAAGCCAAAAGCTAGAGAGCCATGGTGGACTGAAAGGGCGGAGAAAGAGCAAAGGTTTTAACAGCACTGACCCCAATAAAACCAAAAGAATCCTTGTCAACAAACAGTTTGGACCTCCTAGCGGCGACAGAGATCTTGAGGTGGGCAAAAAATTTAGAAGTGATGAGTTAAAGCACGACAATGATGCAAGAAAAAAACTCGATATTTTATTTAAAATAAACAACGGCTTGTTTGACTATGTTGCTGGCGAGGGCTCAACCATAATAGATGGTTTTATTAGATACAGGATCACTGTTGAGTTAGAAGGGACAGGCTCTAACCCAAAAGTTGCAACTGCTGACGTGACTGTTCAAGGTCTTCTATTAAAAAGCAAAAAACACAACATCCTGTATGGTCACCGGCTAGAAATGCCCCGAGTCACAGGTCGAGACAACGTCAGGGTTACAGTTGAAATTATTGACGTTGCGGTGCATGATGACGCAAGGCTGATCTTTCATGCCTATGGCTACGGACTTTTGGACGGAAACGACTGATTCGCTATGGCTCTCAACTCTAAGACCACGCTAAAAATTATCGACGCACTCTGTGAAGGGCCGATTGAAGGCTTAGTGGAGCTAGGGAAAGCTGGAAAGAAAAGCGTTTTCTTAAATGAAACAATAGTAACAGGCAGACAGTTCAACACACCAACTGTCAGAATTTTTACAAAGGAGGGGACAGGCACGCAAGGCACGTTTGAAGAAGGGTCTACATTTAAGGATCAGCAGACAACAATTGAAGAGGTTAATCAAGAAGTTGGGTCTAGCTATAGCGAAGAGTTAACTGATGATGGTACTAACAAGGTTAAAAAGCGGGATTATGGTCGGGGTCAGGTAACGCGAGCCATAGCCAAGACAGATATTGACTTTGTTGAGCTTGTTTTTACTATCCCAAAGTTGTTTTGCAGAGCACAGGAAGGTTTAGCGCGTGGGCAGCTGTTTTTTGCTCAAATAAAGCTGGAGATACACATTTGTGGCACTGATGGCGCTTGGAATAAAGTTAATGTAGAGGTTGAAAACCAGGAAAAGAAAAACATAATTAAAGGTATATCTACGTCAAGTTATCAATTTAAGACGCAAACCATTGACTTAACAAAGAAAAAGTATGGCAAAGGACCTTATAAAATCAGAGTTCGCAAGGTTGAGTTCAATAATCCAGAGAATGCGTTTGAAATTTCGTTTGAAGATTTTGAAGACGTCCCGAGGAACAAGCCTATAGCTAGCAGTCGTGCCGATCAAATTATTTGGACGAGCATGATTGTCGGCAAAAAATTTGGCACAGCGTATCCACACACGGCGCTTGTATCTCTGAGCCTGGATGCAGAAGAGTACAGCACATTACCTGCAAGAGCTTATGAACTTAAAGGTCTTAAAGTAAAAATACCATCTAGCGCAACTGTTAGAGGTGATGATGACGATGGTCCAGGAAGTTTAGAGTTTGACACCACGGTTCCTTTTGATGGCAGCCTGCAGGAAAATACTGCCTGGACTACTTGTCCGGTCTGCTGTTTTTATAACTTGCTTACTAATAAGCGGTATGGCGCTGGTGATTTCATTGACCAGTCAAATCTTAACTGGGTTGATTTAATTGAAATTGCTAAATATAGCAATGAGATTGTAACTACACCCGACAACACCAAAGAAGCTCGGTTTGCAATCAACACGGTGATTGGCTCGCAGGCTGAAGCATTCAATGTCTTGCAAGACATGGCCAGTGTCTTTCGTGGGATGCTGTTTTGGAAGTCAGACAACGTACAGGTTGCTGCCGACCATGGAGGATTGGAGTACACAGATGTGCCTGCAATTCATGTATTTAGCAATTCAAACGTTGTCAACGGTAGTTTTACATACAATGGATCGTCATTGAAGACACGCAGTACAAGGGTGCGTGTGCGTTACAACGATCCTGACAACTTTCATAAGCCTAATTTTATTTGCATTGAGGACAGAGCCCTTGTCGACAAGTATGGAGTGCAAGAAAAAAGCGTTGTTGCGTTTGGTTGCACATCTAAGTATCAGGCTCAACGTATGGGGCGGTGGATCATGCAGTCTGAAAAGCTGCATGATGAAACTGTAACGTTCTCAGTTGGCCTTGAAGGCTTGAATGTCTTACCAGGCCAGGTGTTTGAGGTATCAGACGAGATGCGTTTTGGCACTCGACTGGCTGGTCGAATTGTTGGGGTGAGCAATGACAGTACGCCTCCGTTTGTTCGCATAGATCAGACAGCCTCTTTGCCGTCGTCCTCAGGCAATAAGCTGACCGTTGTGATGAAGGACGGAACGATTGAGACAAGGGATATTGCAAATGTCAGCGGCAATGAAATACGTCTTACGTCTTCTTACACCCAAGTGCCTCCTGATGATGCATTGTATGCAATAAAGAGCGCTTCTACTGTTCTTTCTAAGTATCGCTGCCTGTCAGTTGCTGAGGGTGAGAACGGAACGTATGCGGTTGTAGGAGTCAAGCATGTTGACGGCATTTATAGGGTTGTTGAAAGTTCATCTCCCCATCTTGATTTAGCAGCAACATCAATATATGGGTCACAACCAGAGGCGCCTACAGATATAAAAATTGTATTTCAACAGATTGATGACGGACGTAATACAACGAATCAGGCGACAGTCTCTTGGACGCGTGGCCTGTCTGGTCCTGTCATTGGATTTAAAGTCCGATACAAAGTTGGTGATGGCGGCAACTGGATCAACCTAATCACAAATAACAACTCAATTGACATCAACACAGGGCTTGTACCTGAAAAAACACTGATAGTACAAGTCAAAGCAGTAGGTCCTGAGCCAGACCGTAAAGAGTCTGATTATCAAGAGCACCAAAGAGAAATACCAGTTGGCGGAACAAGTGATGATTCGTCAGACCTGGCGCAAGTTACTTTGCCTCCAGACCCAGAAGATGTCACGATTGAGGCGTTTGGTGTCGATCAGGTTGTATTGCGTTGGGGCGCAACAGCAAGCGGTCAAAAACTTGAAAGCTTTGTTGCTGTAATTAAGCACTCATCCAAAACTGACGGCAGTGGGTCCTGGCCAAACAGCACTAAGCTTCGCAGCGTTGAGGCACGAACAACATCAGTTGTACTGCCATTGATAAATGGCGAGTATTTAATCAAATTTGAAAACGAACAGCGACAGCGAAGCACAAATGCAATTAGTGCGGTAATCAGTGTGCCTGATCCTATTCCTAGGCTCAACTATGAAATTTTCAGGGAAGACGTAGACTATGGTGCGTTTGCTGGGCAATCAAATAATGTTTACTACAACGACAACTACGATGGGTTGGTGTTAAGCGGTGATGGTGATTTTGACTTAATACCAGACGTCAACGCCATGACAAGCTTCGATTTTGTTGGAGCACAGGTTTCTAGTGGTGAATACTTTTTCTTGCATACTGTTGATTTAGGCGCAAAATATAGCGTCAGAATGCAGCGTGTTTTATCAGAAAACGGCTTGTATTTAAGTGACTTAATAGACGATAGGACTGAAAAAATTGACATCTGGTCAGACTTTGACGGACTTGTCCCTGACGGCACAAACGCTGAGGTGTATTTTCGCAAGGGTGTTGAGACGCAAAACAACCTGACTGAAGCAGAGCTGAGTGGAGACATAGGGCTAGAGGACAATTCAAAATTGGTTTACGAGAGCGACGACGTTACTTTTGCGGTTACTGTCGTAAACTCAGGAGGTAATAAATATCGCATAAATGGATCTAGCGTAAACAATGAAACACTTTTGCTTGCAAGCACTAACGTTTTCATTTTTGATCAGTCAGATGCAAGTAACTCTGGCCATCCACTTAGGTTTAGCGAGACAAGCGATGGCACTCATGCAGGTGGGTCTAACTACACAACGGGAGTGACTGTCGTAGGAACGCCTGGAACGAACGGTGCGTACACCAAGATTGAATTACAAAGCAATGCTCCAACTTTGTATTACTACTGCACAAACCACTCAGGAATGGGTGGTCAGCTGAACACAAACCCAGGGTCTTATGTTCAGCGAGAATCAGTACTTGAGTTTGAGGATTGGATGCCGTTAGAAAACAACGCTTTTGCTGGTAGATTTTTTCAGTTCAAAGCCGTGCTGACATCTGAGCGAAATGATCAAACACCGATCGTCGACGAGCTAGGCGTGACGTTTCAGCTGGAACGCCGCACAGAAAACGGTGCAGTTAGGCAGTCTGGAATTGGGACAGAGTTTGTGCCATTTGAAAATGCGTTTTACGTTGACGGCAACACCAGCGTTTCCGTTGGCATAACTGCCTTGGACATGGAACCCGAGGATTTCTTTGTAATGTCTGAGCCAACGGCCACTGGCTTTAACATCACCTTCAAAGGCACCTTCGATGGCGATGAGTTGATAGATCGAAGGTTCAGCTATACTGCAGTTGGATATGGCAAACGCGAGGCTTCCTAATGGCTCCTCAAGCAGACGGCGTCGTTAACAACGGCAGCGGATCAGTAGTACGTGCTGCTATTAATGCTCAAATAGCCGCTGCTTTTACAAATCACAGCGATACAACGGCACCTCCCACAACTTACGCATATCAGTTTTGGGCTGATACGAGCGCCAACATTTTAAAACTACGAAATTCAAGCAATAACGGGTACATTGACCTAAGAACTACTGATGGCAGAACAATTCTTCCAGATGGGACTGATTCGTCTCCTGCATTGTTTTTTAGCTCTAATACTGATGTAGGCCTGCGTTACGACAGCACGTATGGGTCGTTAGCGTTTATACGTGATGGCATCAAACATTCTGTTTTTGGTAGAACGTTAGATGGCCAAACAACTGCATTTACGTTCGGTCCTTGTGCCAATCAAACCACAACAATAAACCCTACCAATGGAACGAATGCAAACAAAGCCACAGTAAAAGGAGTTTCAATTCAGGATGATGGTCCTGTTCACATTGGCACTTCAGATGGGGAGCGTCCATTAACTGTTAACAAGATGGGCAGCTATGGGTCAAACGACTCTGGTGCCGGCAAGTTTATGAACTTTAATACCAATGGCACATTCAGAGGAGGTATCCAGTGGAATGGCAGCGCTATCTCAATTACACACAGTTCAGACTATCGCCTCAAAGAAAATGTTGTAGATCTCACCGGTGCGATCGACAGGATCAAGCTCGCAAGACCTATTAGATTTAATTACATAGCGGACGAGACAGATCAAATGCAAGACGGGTTTCTTGCGCATGAAATTGGTGAAATTGTTCCTGAAATGCTCTACGGCCTTGGAAAAGATGCTGTAAACAACAAAGGTGAGATTGAGGAGCAGTCAATCAACCCGCAAGGCTTAGTTCCGCTGCTTACAGCCGCTTTGAAAGAAGCCGTTACTAAGATCGAAGCGCTCGAAACTCGTGTTGCAGCCTTGGAGGCTGGTTGATGGCTGACAAAAGAATTACGCAACTTGCACCACTTACAGCGCCAGCCAGCAATGATTTGCTTGTTGCTGTCGATGCAAGCGAAAATGCTAACGCTGCCAAAAACAAGCAACTTTTGCTTGGAACACTACATAAAACTGCTCCTGACGGGGCAGTAGATGCGCCATCAATCGGTTTTTTAAGCGATGTCAACTTAAGTGGTTTTTTTCGAAGCGGAGCCAATGAAATCGCTGTTAGCGCTAACGATGCGTTTGTCGCAAAATTTACAACTGCAGGATTTCAAGTAGGCGCTGGAACAGCAGCAGCACAGCTGCATCTATTCAGCACCGATACGACTGATCAGGTCATCATTGAAAATACTGACGCTGGTCTAGATACAGCGCCTGACGTGGTGTTGTATCGCAACTCAGCGTCTCCTGCTGCTGATGACTTTCTCGGCAACCTTGAGTTTAGAGGCAAGAATAGCGCCGCTGAGACTATTGCTTACGGTCAAGTTTTTACAAAAATTGCTGATGTAACTGATGGCAGCGAAGATGGCACTCTTCAGCTGATTACGATCGCAGCTGGCACCTCAGCTGCTCGCGTAACAGTAAAAAGCGACAAGGTTGGAATTAACGAGCCTGATCCACAGCATCCGCTTCACATCACGGAATCGATTGCAAACACTGGTTTGTTTATCGAGTCAGCAGAGGCGGTCAGTGTCAGTGCTGCTGACATCACTCTTTACCACCACAGAGGCAGCAGCGTCTCTGGTCAAGACGCAGACGTCTTAAGCAGCATCAACTTTCAAGGCAACAACGACGCTTCGACACCTGAACAGATTCTGTTCGGCACTATTTCAGCCAGCATCGTTGACGCCAGTGACACGACTGAAGACGGCAAGCTTGATTTCAAGGTGCAGGCTGCTGGCACGTTGACAAGCATCGCTGCAATCACAGCGGCAAACGTCACGCTTGGCAGTCGTCCAATTTTGCCAACGCACACGCCATCATCAGCGACTGCTACTGGTACGGCAGGCGAGGTGGCATGGGACGCCAATTACATCTATATCTGTACTGCCACTAATACCTGGAAACGGGTTGCTATTTCGAACTGGTCGTGATGGCGGTAGCATTAGCAGGAGGTTGAGAGGTCATGGCAAACGCAAAGATCACTGATCTGACCGAGCTGACCTCGCCTCAGAGTTCTGATGTGCTGCCCATCGTTGACACGCTCAACGATCAGACCAAGAAGGTCACGGTTGCCAACTTAACGTCAAGCGTCACAATTGCTGATGGCAGCATCACAACAGCAAAGCTTGCTGATGGTGGTGTTACCACAGCAAAAGTTGCTGATGCCAATGTCACTGCAGCAAAGCTTGCTAACGACGCTGTTACGACAGTAAAAATCCTTGATGATGCTGTCACTGCAGCAAAGCTTGCTGACACTTCAGTAACGCCAGGGTCTTACACGCTTTCAAGCATCACGGTTGATCAGCAAGGTCGTGTGACTGCTGCGTCTAATGGGACTGCTGCTGATACAGACAAGATTGTTGAAGGCAACAGTGAGGCTGAGGTTGTTGATACCGGCTCCAACGGTCATTTTAAAGTAACGACTGAAGGCTCAGAGCGAATCCGTGTTGGACCTGCGGGTCAGGTTGGTATTGCTGGCGCGAACTACGGAACTAGCGGTCAGGTTTTAACCAGTGGTGGCGCGTCAGGTGCGGTGACGTGGACGACTCCTTCTACAGCGAGTGGTGGCACTGGAATCATTCTTGAAAATCAGCAGGCCATCAGTAGTAATTACACGCTGACTGCTAATTACAATGGATTGAGCGTTGGTCCGGTCACGATCCAAAACTCAATCGCTGTCACTGTCCCTAACGGGGCAGTTTGGATGATTCTCTGATCATGGCCATTAAACTAAAGCGGAGCAGCACTGCCAATAAGCGACCGATCCCTTCGCTATTGGGATCTGGTGAGCCAGTTGTAAATACAAATGAAGCGTCACCAGCGCTGTTTTTCAAGGACACAAATGGCAATTTAGTCAAGGTTGGCCCGGTTCATATCGGGGCTAACGCTCCAAATAGCTCACCAGCCAGCACGGCTGCTACTGCGCTTGTCGCTGGAACGACTTATCAGATCCTGACTGTTGGCTCTACTGACTTTACCTCTGTTGGAGCGTCAAACAATAACGTCGGCACCATCTTTCAAGCCACTGGAGCGGCGACTGGTTCTGGCACGGTATCTGGTCAGCAAGGCGTTGAAAAAGGTGAGGAGTGGCTTGACACGAGTACGACGCCAAACAAGCTGAAGATCTATAACGGCAGTGCTTGGGTCGAAACAGGTGGTGGCGGTTATCCATCTGGCGGTGGTTCAGATGAGTGGGCACTAGAACATGACAACACAGTGACAACGTCTTATTCGATTGGAAGTGGCAAGAATGTAGTGTCTGCTGGTCCGGTTAGCGTGAATGCATCGGCAGTAGTCACAGTGCCATCCACTACAACCTGGGTGATTATCTAATGGGACTCCGACTAGAGGGCCAAACTACAGGACACGTAACGCTGCAGGCACCAGCAACTGCGGCTGATAATACGTTGACCTTGCCTAATGGCAATGGTTCTAACGGCGACACATTGATCACGAATGGCAGTGGTGTGTTGTCGTTTTCATCTTTTATTGTCAGTGGTCAGTCTCTTGGCTCTAGTGCAACGGTTGCAGCATCAACTAATGCGGGGGTTCTAGGGCCTAGGTACACGATTGCGACAGGCGCTACACTTACGGTATCGACTGGTTCGTTCTTCACGGTGCTGAGCTGACATGGCAGGAACAATCATTGCTGACACTCTTGAGCACTCTGATTCAACGTCACTGGCGACAAATCAGATTCCAGCAAAAAACGCTGCACAAACTTTTAGCGCTGCACAGACGTTTACAGCACAGTCGGTTCATAACGCTGGTTTGAGCGTTGACGGTCCATATAAGCAGGTATCAGAAGCCGTTTCAGCTTTAGAGATTGACCTAAGCACTGGCAACTACTTCACCAAAACCATCAGCGGTAACTCAACGTTCACTTTTGCTAACCCACCTGCAAGCGGAACTGTCGGATCGTTCACTCTCGAGCTGACGCATAGCTCTGGGACGGTTACTTGGCCAAGCAGCGTCAAATTTAACTCTGATACGGCGCCTACGCTTGCAACTGGCAAGACGCATCTATTTTTCTTCGTAACCGACGATGGTGGTACGCGATATCGCGGTGCTGCTCTTGTTGATTACGTTAACTGAGGAATAGCATGGATCCGATTACACGACAGGCGATTGCTGTTGCTGGTGGTGCAGGTGGCGCTGAAGCGACGTATGTCGATGATGTATTTAGTACGTTTTTGTATGAAGGGAACGGTGGTCCTCAAACAATCGCTAATGGAATTGATCTGAGCGGTGAAGGCGGATTGGTTTGGGTAAAAGATCGTGAAAATGGATCTGATGGCAGCCCT
>VMHT01001886.1_pt1 | contig 11519 bp, 6 predicted proteins | sample 4693611 | NCBI WGS metagenome assembly VMHT01 (sample SAMN12280063, study PRJNA550983) | marine metagenome | isolation source: seawater sampled from same location over 5 years 0.02-0.2 micron viral filtrate | place: USA: collected off the coast of southern California halfway between the port... ... | reverse complement strand
AGCTGTAACCTCTATTCCAGACTCTTCATCAAAGAAAAAGTCGTCTGACTGACCCTGATGTGTTCTTGATCCTGTTCCAGGATTTTGTATTTCCATTTTATGACCAACTTCGTAGTAGGCTTCAGAAGATCCTGTTGAAACAGTCTTTTTAGGTCTATATATCTCCACTACAAGTCTATTGTACGCATTACCTATACCAACGTAACCTACATTACTGTAATTAATATCAACGGAATTAGACGAGTAAGAATTGTTAGCATAACTAATAGGGATTCCTATTGCAGCTCCACTATCATCAAACTCTGAAGGATCAGATATAACTATATAATGACCACGTATTGGGTTAGAGCCTTCACCAGCAGTAACTTCTGCAATTTCTGTTTCGTCATACAGCTCCATAGAAATTATAGGAACATCTATATACTTCTTAAAGTAGTTCCTTGAGCCTTCATGAGGGGCAAATCCATCTGTTCCAACATTGCTACCTCCAAAAGATATAAACCTAACTCTATCTCCCTCTACAAAATTATAATCTATTAGAGAAGGATTTTCTTCGTTATAACTTAAATCTAATCCCTTTAAAGAACCTAACCCTAAATATATTTTATCGTCAGAATTTCCTTTGTAAGTATTTTGTATAGGTATCTGTATAAACTCATCAACAGATGTATTCCCAGAATACACCCACTGATAATGAGTTGCCCACATAGGAGGTCTGTGATATATATTCCAAAAAACAGAGTTAAAAGAACTTTGATTAAAATGAGACTCAGTGTAAAAAGGACTGTATATTTCAGTACCAGAGTTATAATTATTAACAGGTTTCATTCTATTTACAAACGAGGCTCTATTTGTTTCGTCATAATATACTAAACCAAAAGAATGATTAGCACCAGTTTTGTAAGATCTACCAAAGCTAAAAGCATCTTTATAATAAGAATTAGAATCAGAAGTTGATCCTGAATTTGAAGGCATAGGGTTGTAAGATGATGAGGTTTGATAACTGTTGGAGCCTAGTATTTGTAAAAAGTCATTTGTTTCTGATTTTTGCAAATCTTTACTATAAACTAAATTTATAGAAAGATGTCCTGTAGAATTATTGTAGTCAGCACTAATAGATGTTGGAGCACTAAAAAACTCCTTAGTTGTTTGAACTGAAGTTGATGATCCAAACCCAAGATCAACCATAGGATTAATGTTACCAGAAATAACTTCGGAAGTTGTAACATAATCAAAATTAAAAGATTCAGGATTAATTTCGTAGCTACTATTGTTTATAGCTTCTACAACTTTTAAAGCAACATCTTCAGCACTTTGAGGAGATCTAACGCTAGTATTTAAACTAAGCTTACCAGACCTAGGTACAAATGATGTTGGAGCGTCAGGGTTTTGATTATGATTTTGATATAGTAACTTAGTCCAAGATACGTTTATTTTTATAGGCTTATCACCTAAGCTACCATCTATATCAATTATACTGCTAAAATTTTTATTTGAGCTATCTGTCTTACTAGTAGCTACAAGAGAAAACTTAACATCTTCACTAGGACCTCCTTGAGTTGGGTCTTCAACAGAAAAATTAAATTCCTGTTCTTGATCGGTCAAATACCCAGACTCGTTAACAACTAAGTTGCAATATATGTCTGTGTTATCATAACCATCGACTACGTTACCGTAAGCTATTCTATTTTTAGGAAGTACAGTTTGAGCTTTTGCTCTTTTTGGTAAATGGTCCTGAAGCTTTCCTAAATCTACAGGGTCAACAAAAGGATATACCCCGTTATTTTTAAATGTTGTAGAAGAAAACTGAACGTCTTTTTGAGTTACACCTCCAAAAAATAAAGCGGAAGTAGAAAACAAATCCTCGTTCTTTCTTTTTTTAAGGTACTTTATAAAGTTGTTTTTTACAACGTCCACAAGAAAAAACTCTCCATCGTTTCCATCTCTAGCTACAATTTCTATTTTTTCTACGTTAGATGTAAAGTCTTGATATTCAATATTTATAGTATTATCTAAAAGCTTTATGACATCTTTTACTCCTAGCTTAGAAACAGATCTTGCATATCCTTCTTGATTTGCAACATTAGAAATACCACTATATGCAGACACAGTACCGTCATCATATATATACCTAAATCTAAACTGAAAAAACTTACCTACTAAATGATTTACTTTAGAACCATCATCTGAAAAATGATAAAAAGGCTTATCTTTAGGTTGATGAGAAAGAGCATCTAAATACTTTATTTTATCCTCTCTCGCACCATAACTAATTAAAGGAGAGTAAGCATCCTCAGGTTGAGCCATTAAAACTTTACCTCCATCTGATGTTGGGTAATTATCAATAAAAGGGGTACTGGTTATAATACCATTTTCAGTATTAAGATTAGGGTTAGAAGACGATAAGTTAAAAGAAGTTGTTTCTGTAGCGGTTATTGGAGAGCTTTCTGTTAGCTCTAAAGTAAAATTATTTATTATATAATCAATTTCAAATACATATGTAGTGGAGTTTTTTACTATGCAGATGTAGTCACCTCGATCTAATCCAGCAGTAGGGTCTACCCCTTGAGCAGTAAGGGTTTTTGACCCCTCTTGAACGGACACGTTATTTGTTCCTTTACCAAAAGATTTAATTATACCTAAAGACTTGCAGTAACCATTATATCCTCTTCCCTCTTGACTAGGGCTTACTGTGTCACGCTGATTAAGGTAAAGGTGATCGTTTTTTAAGAAAGGGTGATTGTTACTTACACCAACTAGTATGGTGTTATCTTGCCCTGACAAGCTACCAATAACATAAGCATTATTTCCTGAAAATACTTCACCTAAAGATAATTGTTTTAATATTCCCTGAAAGGTAGGTCCAAGTTTTATATACTCCTCGTTTCTTTTAGACTTCTCTACGTCAATTTTTCTAGGCCTATTAAGGTTGTCTGTCCAGTATAAAAAATCTTCAACCTTGTTAACACCAGTTATAAGATGACTTTTACTATAGTTTAAAATTTGATCAGTAACACCATTACTTCCAGGTCTACCATCCTGATAAACTAATCTAGTTTTATCGTCAAGTTGATTATACTCTACAATGCAATCATACTTACCTGCCACACCCATATTGTCATTGGAGTGTAAAAAGTAATACACGCAGTTTGTAGGCTTATCTTCGTAAGAACCTATACATGTGTACTCATCACTTGTAGAACTGTAATCTAAAGAAGTAGAAGTGTTTGAGTTTTGATTTTTTATTATTAAAGACATTATTTTTTAAATATTTAAGTGTACCAAGAGTTAATATCTGCAATTTCGGCTTTTGTAAATATACTAACACTATTTAAAAATAAAAGAGAACCATTTGAACCTTCTGTAAATCTTCTAATATACAAGTCTTCCGAAAAAGTTACATTACCCTCCTCTGTTTCATCAAAATAAATTAACATTTGAAGAGCAGGAATAGTGTTAAATTCGTACCCACCTTGGGTAAACAACTGGTCTGATAAATTAAGACCTGTTTGAATTACAGGATTAACACTGCCATCTAGTGTAGGAGGTATTATTTCTTTTACAGAAATATTATCTATTGTAAATACAGTATTACCAACTCCTACGAATTTTAAAGTATTATTGTAGCCACTACTAACGTACTTAGCAACAACTGTTTTAGTACCACTTGTTAGATAAAATCTTTGAGAAGTACTTAAATGACCGAAAGCACCAGTGCTACTTATACCAATAGATAGATTATTGTGAACTTCTATATCTAAATCAAAAGATATAGAATAGAATTTACCATTGGTTAAAGTTGATATAGTTTGCTCTAATTTTTCTCCAGATCCAGCTGCAGCAGTTTTCTTTGCACCACCATTAGCATAAGCCCAGTTACTAGGTGATCCCCAGTTAGAAAGGTCAGAATCAAAACCGCCATCATTAACTAACTCAACACCTAAATTTTGACTATTGTCAAAATTAGCAAACAGAATATGACATTTTTGAGTTGGATACTGACCTCCTGGAATTTCTATATCAATTGCTTGATTATTTTGAAACCTATTTGTTATATAATAAATTATATTATTTGTCGGACCCCATTGATTATTTAATAAATTATTGTACTCCTCTATAGTAACTAGTGTTATTTTGTCTCCAGAAATATAATCTCCATCAATGCTCCATTCTGGCTGAAAAGATATTCCTTGAGGGTCAGAAAGATTACCAAAAGAAGAAGAGCTTATTTGTCCTGTGTTTCCACCAAAAAGAGGCTGACCTAATGCTGGTTCAGGACCAATAATATTAAATAAAGTTGTTGTGAAATTAGGTCCATTAAATAAGCTATATGTAGTCTGGTTTGTGTCACTTAAACTAATATTAAAATCATTATTATCAGAAATTTGAGCATTTAAACTATCTATTTCAGCCTGCATATCATTAATTAAATTAGCTTGTTCAAGAATCATAACAAAAGCATTATTTATATTTGAACTCAAGCTTGATGTGTCAGCACCTAAAGCGTTAACATATAGATTTAACCTAGAAGCAAATTGATCTTGCACACTAGAAGTAAACGAAACAACCTCTGCTGTAAAAGCGTCAAGTAATGCTGGCAGAGAAGAGTTCCCATATATATAGCCAGGTATAAGGTTTCCTAAAAATTCTTGATAATCAATTGTATTGCCTAAAAAATCTTCTATAGATTCTCCACCAGAACCTACAATTACATCTTCAATTTCTGAATACAAATCAAGGTAACTCTCCCTAGAATTATTAGCAGGTTCAATATTTGCAAAAGCAAACATCTCCTGAGAGTCGTTACTTATTCTTACGTTTGTTATTCTAACTTCAATGTCTTCAACAAAAGATCCAGTTAGAGGTTCAGCTATTATAGTAATATTTTTTAACCTACTATCAAAGTTAATACCTCCATCATCAACAACCTCAAAAGTATGAGTAAAAGGATTGTCGTTTTTAGCTGTACCATTAGTTACATTATAGTTTTCTTGAAACGCATATGGTTCTTGAATGTTAAAACCATCAGGACTATTATCCCACTCGTTTGTTACTATAACACCGTAGTTTGCTGGTAAAGGGTTTGCTCCAGGACTAGTAGACGTATTAACAATATCAAACTCAATACTTATAGTCATCTCACTACCAACCTGCCAAGCTGAAGAGTTGTCAAATTGAGACCATGGAAGCCTAACAGCACTATAAAAACCATTACTGTCAATAGGCATTTTTAAATACCCATTAAATTCATATCCAGAAGGGTTAGATATATTTACACTATTAGGACCTGACATTGTAATTATACTAAGAGAGGTAGGAGAAGAGTTTAAAAATACATTTGTATATAAAGCCCAGTTACCTGCAAAAGAATTTGTTAGTTCAAAATCTTCCTGATGAATAACCTGATTAGTTACTGAAAGAGTGTTATATAGGCTTAAAGTATTATCATAAAGGCTATTTATAGATGTAAAAGTGCTATGTGTATTGTTAAAAATCTGATTAGATATTAAGTCAGAAATTACAAGGTTGTCAATAGTTTCCTGTAAACTAGTAATAGTAGAGTTTGCCTCCTCTAGTAAGTTAGTAAGATCAAGATTTTGAGTTTGATAAGCACTAATTGAAACATTATATTGATTAAGTGCGTCCTCTAAATCAGCACCACCTTGAGCTATAAGATTAGCAATAATATCTTGAACAACTATTATTAAACTAATATTATCAACTACGGGAACCTGACTTGCATTACTTATCTCGTCTGCAAACGTTTCATTAAAATCATTTACAAAAGATTCGTTAGCGATAACAAGCTGATTTTGCGTATTAATTAAATCTACAACGTTTTGAGCTAAATCGTTAAAATTTGTCTCTGCCTCGTCTACAGGTATAGATGTATCAATTATTGGAACCAGAGCTATATCTAAATCATTAACAGCTTCACTTAATTGCTGTATATCTGAATTTAAAGTAGTAAAGTTTGCTAGATAAGAACTTGATGTATTTTCTAGGTATTCATTATCTGTTTGTAAACCTTGAATATTATTATCAAGTTCAGCGTTTTGAATAGTAAGATTATCTACCTGAGTTTGAGCAGAAGCAGTTTGAGTTGTTTGATCTTCAAGCTGTTGTTGTAAGTTAGTAAAATTTACAGCTTGTTCCTCTAGGCTAATTTGAGCAAGGCTATAAGAAGCCTCAACGATACTTAATGTGGTCTCCAAATCATTAATATGATTAGTTATAGAGTCAGTAATGTTAATAGAGTTTTCTGCTACCTGTAAGTTTTGAAGACTAATAATACTATTATTATTAAATATCGGAGCTGTATCAACTGAGTATTCAACGTCTTGGTTAGGGTCTAATACATTACTTAAAGACTCAGAAGAGTCTGCTAAAGCTAACTTAAAGTTAACTCCTACAGGGCCGTAAACAATAACACTACGAATACCTGAATTAAAACTAAACTCATCTTGTTCTGAAAAAGTTAAAAAGAAATTATCAGACCCTAAAGAAAAATCTAAAGGTAAACCATTACATAATACAACTTTATCTTCTGAAAACTGATCAACCAAGTACTTTGACAAACTAGTTTTAGTAGAGTCAAATTCAAACTGAGCATTAGTATCAAAAAAATCTGATTTAATAGTTAAAAAAGGTGTAGCCTCATATTCCGTATTAGAGATTGCGTCAACAAGTTTTTCTCTATAAGAATATATGTCAACTTTATCAAAAGCTGTAGGTGAAGTTGGTTGGTCTACTGCAAAATCAATTTTCCATACAGTCCTGTTGCCCATCTCGTATATTTGACCTTCAGGACTTATTAGTACACCATCATCATTAGCATCAGCATTATATACACCACCTGTTTCAAAAGATGATAATAAAGATATACTAGCATTTCCACTAGCTGTTATTGGTATACTAGAGTCTTGACTAAAAGTATATGTAAATTGAGTAGAAGACTCACTAGGTCCAGGTGCACTTCTTGACCCACCATCTGATTCGTAATTAGAGGACGCACCAAGATAGAAGTCAACACCAGCAACATCACACTGAATTACTATATCTAAGTAACCTCCACCCAGTAAAGAGTATTGTCCAAAAGATAATAATTTAACACTTGCTGTATACTGAGCGTTAGTATTAATATCGTAAACATTTATACCAGTATTAAGACCACCAATACCACTAAACTGAGAGTATAAGTATTGAGCTGTAGCAGTACGAGCCTCATTACCATTCCAATTAAACTCACCTATAGGTACTATTCCATAGCCACTGGCATCACCATTATCAGTAAGGGAATACAGCGTAAAACTATAATTTTGATTTACCGACTCCCATCCTTGTATTCTTATAACCTTTTGATAAAAAACAGTGGCAGGATTAACCTGCTGATACAAACCGTTATCGTTAACAAATAAAGAGTCTTGCCCTTCAGAATAAAACTCAAAAGGAACCTCTTTGTTTCCCTCTATATTTTCTACAGCCCCAATAGTTCCATCAGTAGACGAAGCAACCCTAATATTTAAAGCGTCTATGTAGTCTGGGTTTTTAATAAGACGATTGTCAACGTCTTTATTCATACCACCCAAAAACGTTCTCTTATCTTGAGCCATGTTGTGTTATATTTTAGGAGATTGCTTAAATGCTTTTCTAGATGTCAACATCGCAGTCTCTTTATTAAAGTTCATCATTCTAGCTCTAGCTAATCTTTTCTCGTTATAGTAAGCTCTTTTAGCCATCTGCTTTTCGTTAGCAGGAATACCTCTTCTTCTTTGAATGTATTTGTAGTACATGTAAGACCTTAAAGCTTCTTCACAAAACTTATGTATTTTAGGGGTGTCACCTGAAGATCCTAACTGAATTAAACTTTGTGTATCTACAGAAAAAAATGAAGTTAAACCATCATTTAAATTACTATCAAACTCTCCACCAGTACTTAATAAATCTAAGGGGTCTGAAGTAAGATTACTAATTGTTATAAAAACATTATCTTCATTATTAACTGCTGTTATGTTAGAATCGTTAGGAGAAACATGATACCTTGGATGACCATTATTTATAACCTCAGTTAAAGATTCTGCAATATCACTACTTGAGCCATTAAATAAATCAGTATAAATATCTGTAGCTTCAGGATTACTACTTAAATTATCATAATCATAAAGTAGTGTTCCAGTTGCATCAAAAACCCCAGTAGTAGATTTAAAAGTATAAGTAATCACACCTCCAGACCTAGATGGTATTTTAATTGTTGTGTCGTTAGAAACACCTTTAGCAGTATCTGAATTAAAAAAAGAATCAGCTATATTAAATTTAACAATATGATCTTCTCCAGGTGTAGCAGTAATACCATCAGATATGTACTCTATAAATACTGTTTTACCAGCAACATCTGAAGAAAAGTTTATAGTACCATCTTGTCTATTAACCCTGTAGTATCCTAAAGAGTTTTTTCCTCCACCTACACCAAACTTTTTACCTATGTCTGTATGATAATAAGGATTGTTCTCATCGTAAGCTTCATCCCCAACTTGAGAGGTTACACTAGCGTCTAAAACTAAGTTAGGATTATTGCCTAAAGGATGAAACTCATCATCATCACCTCTGTATCCAACTCTGTTTAGTTTTACGTAATCAGCAGGAAGAGTACATTGAAGTGTTGTAGAGTTTACAGCAAGTGTAGTAGTTTTAACTTTTTGCTCAACGTCAAACGTAAGTTCTCTTAAGCCTTGTAATGCTAGTAATCTTAATTGATATATGTTAGCCTCTTTATCGTAAGACGTGTCGTCAATCATTAACTGAAAGTCGTTAATAATCTCTTCTATTGTTGTGTAATCTATTGCCATAATTAACTATCTGCTTTTACTTCGTTACTTTGAGCGTACTGAACCAGTTGAGATTCTCTTAAGTTTACACCAAGATACTCTAAAACTTTAACTACAATCTCACCATGAACCCTAGCAGGGAATCTAGACTGAGTTGAATTAGAAGGGTCGTACACAGGTTTACCAGCAATAGTAACATAATTCCATTGAGGTGGTGTTTGTGGCATATGATAATAATAAATCATTACGTGACTTATACTATCAGGAAACACCTTTATCTTTAATCCCCCGTTTGTAGGAGAACCACTCATAAGACCTACAGGAAAGTCCATTGAAGGTTTAACTAAACTACTTCTAAGTACTTTATTTATATCCTCAGGTTTAACTATCTCTAAAGGTATGTGAGAGTTTATGCTAGAGCTTTCCTCTGCTAATATGAAAATCTCTTTTATCAAAAGAACATCATCAGTAAGGGTGACCTCTTTTTCTGAATATCCAGACGCAACTATAGACGAGGAAGTAGAAAATCTATTTGATATTAAAAAAGGAGCTATATCTTGCTCCGCCATTTCAGGGGTTAGAGACTCTTCTATAAATCCTCCTGCTTTTTTAGGTTGAGACTTTTCTTGTACTATACTTAACCTTTTATTTAACAGCTCTAACTCAGCTTGCTTTACCAAAAGATTAAAGTCAGACGGTGTTATAAACCCTCTCTGTTCTTTATTAGAAAAGGTTTGCACCAGTCTATATATTTCATCAATCGTCATTATTGTGTATTTTATTCCCTAGCAAAAATACGAAATAAATCGAGATAATAAAAAAAGGGGACCGCTAAGTCCCCTACATTATTATATATTACATTAATACATTATCCATTAATAGCTTTTAGCCTACGCTCTATCTCAGAGTATATCTGCTCTCCCTCACCTTCAGAGCAAAAGTCTACCATTCTCTCGATAGGCTTAACTCCAATTGCAGGGACACAAATAGTATTACCTGAAGACACCCAAGTTACAGCTGTTTTCTTCATAGAGATAATACCTGACTCTTGAGCCATAAGTAAAAGTTGCTTCATCTCTGTACGAGGGTCATTCATACCTGCTAAGAAAGCTGTAGGATTCTTCTCTGCTTGGATCTTCATATCCCAGCGAATCTCATCAACACTCTTGTTAGTATTAACACCTAATACCTTAGCATACCCTACAAGCTCATTTAAAGGCATTTTAAGAGCACTTTGAACAGCGTCCATAACATCAGCTACCTGAGCTATTTTGTCTTGTGCGTTCTTCTCATCGTCTTTAATGTTAAACATTATAGATTTAGATTTAATCCTATGTGGATTACTACCGTTAGCGTTGCAAGTATCTAAATACTTTTTAAGAGTAGGGTTAGTGTGGTCTACAAAAATAAACCCGTTAGTAAAAGATATAGGCTCTCTCATCTTAGCTGTCTCTGGGTGATCGTCTACAAATATAGAAGCCTCTCCAGGAACGTATCTAATCTTTCTGTTTTCCTCTGTTTCAGGGTCAAATATAATATCCTCAGCTTTTAGTAAAGAAACAACAGGATACTGAGGCATGCCTCGCCTGTTTTTAGCTTTAGAAACTAACTGATAAACAGAAGCTTTATACTCTTGTTTCTTATTAGTAAATTGAGGAGTGAATTTCTTTTCTACTACGGGAGCTTTAGCTTCGACCTTAGTAGACGTAGGAGGCGTTACAGCCTTACGAGTTTTTGTTGGTGTCATAATAATTATTTTCTAAAATTAACTTAAAGTTTATAAAAGGAAGGGGACTAGCCCCTTCCAGTAAATTTTTAATGCTTACGATCTATTAACTAGAAGCGTCAACATCAAATACAATAGTTCCTATAGTTGCAACTCCATCCACATCGTTTAGTAGGTCAATAAACCCACCATCAGCAGCAAAAGGAGCAGCAATTGCTTGAGCTAAATTTTTAAGTACAACACTTTCTTTATCTGTAGCAAACGTAATTGGAACGTTAATACTAGTAGCAGTTCCATTAATTCCAGTAGGAATTATTGCGTATATGGTTGCACCAGTATCACCAGTTTGATCTATAAACTGAATTTGACTAGCAAAGAAAGACATACTGTTATTAGCTTTAGCACAATAAATTATTTTGTCATTTGTCATGTTTCCTAATTTTTAAATTTTATGATAAAGCTATGTCAATACTAGGAGCTGAAATTGTCCCAACACCTTCAATAGTACTTAAATCTACGAATCCTCCATCACTTGACGAAGGAGAGAATATAGCGTTAGCTATGTTTTTCACAACTGTACCCTCTGTATCATCTACAATAACAAACTGAACATAAACAGATGGTCCGTCAGCGTCTGCAGTTGGAGATGCTAACCAGATCTGTAAAGCATCAGCATCATTATTTTGACCAATAAATAAAATTTGGTGAGCAAAAAATGATATGCTATTGTTAGATACAGGGCAGTATATTAATTTTCCTTTTCTCATAATTATATATGTTTTTTTTTAAAAGATTTAGGAGGGAAGACCCTCTCCCCTCCATCTATCTATATTAATTATGATTTCTTGAACAATAAGAAACGGTTAGGAGCAAATCCTTCAAAACCACGCTCAGTTCTGTAGTTACAACGTAACTCATCAACACCGTTAGTTTTGTTTTGTAGAATAGCACCACCTGTTAACCAGTGT
>VMHT01218996.1_pt1 | contig 11522 bp, 22 predicted proteins | sample 4693611 | NCBI WGS metagenome assembly VMHT01 (sample SAMN12280063, study PRJNA550983) | marine metagenome | isolation source: seawater sampled from same location over 5 years 0.02-0.2 micron viral filtrate | place: USA: collected off the coast of southern California halfway between the port... ... | reverse complement strand
AACTCGGGGCTTAACCGTAACTCCGTCAGATAACCTGCGGTCATAATATGGTTAACGGTAAATTCTTCTAATCGTAAGTCTTGCATACTTTCTTCCTTTCTATCGTTTAGTAATCCGGCGCGGCGTAAACCGCGCTTATATATAAGGTACTTACGAGTACCCCGAAAGTAAAGCACTAAACGACTAGGGCTAATCACGATCCGTGGGCTTTGTTGTTAAGAATAAACCATCCCGTTAATGTCTACACAACTAGCCGTTAATGTCTACACAACTAGGGCTTCAATCGTACCGTCGCTATCGTGTTTGTAGCGGTGCACCAGTTTCTCGTATTCTTTAATCTGACGGCGTAGTACTTGTTTATCAAACGCGCTGGCGTACTTAATGTAGTCGTATCGCTGCCTAATATCTAAAGCCATAGCGTTAAGTACGTTGCCGTGTGCTACGTCGAGTGGCGTTTCGTTGTTTTCGTTTCTCATATCAAATCCATCCTGTTCGAGCTTCATTGGTTCGCTTTAGTCGAGCACCGTTACCGATATAAATCGGCATGATCGTCGCGAAATCGATCGGAGCCATTGTTTTACGCACCAAGTATTTTTGTCCGTCTTTCGCCTTAAAATCGCGTAAGCGTTTTACTCGTCTCCATAAGAGCATTGGCGAATCGTCGGCTAGTGCTATTAAATACATATCATCTCCCTATATGTTCGATATCCGACTCGGGGATCACTTGGTATGCACCTTTGTTATACGCTGGTGCGATCGTCGCTTTTGTTACTGGGCGATCGTCACAGCGGCTAGTACAATCCATAATCGCTGCTCGCGACGGATAATTAATCTCACGAAAAGCCTCGGGTCGAGGCTCCCGTGGTTTGAGCGGCCTAAATGGCCGCTGTTTTGGTTTAGTAGTGCGTAGCATTTTGTATCGCTTAGGCATCTCGAACGTACTCGTCTGCATAATCTGCTTCGCACCGATCCTCGTCGAGGTAGTCGTCGTCGACGTTAGTCGCAATAGGTACGACTGTTTTCGGAAACGCTGCTTCGTAAGCGTCGGTGCCGACTAGCGCATCTCGTAATGAAATCTTACGACCGTTACCGTACTCGTCACTTTCAGCTTTCTCGTCTAACCATTGGTAAAAGTGTCGAAACTTTATCTCGTCGTAAATACGTCCCGACTTGTTATCGTCGAATATCGTTTTCCTAAGCGGGTCGATCTGACTATAAAATTGGGCGAGGCTAATAACCTCTGGAAAATCTAGTGAAGCTTCTCTGGGGAATAAGTCGGCGCGTATCGCGACTTCAGTAGCGCAAGCCTCGGCTGCTTTTACTAAATGGTAAGCAATATCGTGGCTAAGGCCGTGGTGGTGCTCGATATACTCTTGTAATATATCTTGCACATCTCTATGTGATACTGACATTTCTGTCTCCTTCTTCTTTCTAAGTTATCCGCGCCCGTAGGCGGCGCGGTATATATAAGGTAAAGCCGAGTAACGGGAAAGTAAAGCACTAACGGGACTCCGTTAGAAAGCCCACTCTTCGCTATCGACGTACTCCCACTCAATCTTTTGTGGGTCGGATTTATCCGTAACGGCATCTGGTAAAATTTCGTCTATCAAACGCTGTAACGCATCTTCTTTATCGTAAGCGTGTAAATAAAATCTTACGTCGACTCTCCATACGGTTGGCTCAGTATCTGGGCCACCGTAAATACGTTCGATTTCTCGAGCGTCACTTAGCTCGCGTGCGCGGTCTATATCGATCACGATACTGCCTCCTCTGCATGCTCACGCATTTGGCGTATCCGAACGAGAACGACTAATCCGTTACAACTACTACAACATTGTCCGTCAGCTAACGGTTGCGCGTTATGACCATGTGCCCAACCATTCGCTTGAACATCGATCTCGTCGCCACATAGGACGCATTCGTTTATGTCTTCTGACATAGCTTTCTCCTTTCTAATTAAATAAAGTCTGGTAGTTGGTTCAATTGGCAAGTTCAAAAACGACATGACTACGCTTGCCGCTGGGGGCCTGCACTTCATCGAACCTATTTCTCATTAACTCTCCTGCTGGAGAGAGGAAAACCCCCTGACGCTACCAGTCGCCTGGGCTGTATGTCCCCCACCACAATCATGAATCCGATGCTTCTAGTTGTAACCTATTCCACATCGCTTCCGTAACTTTCGGTAACTCTTTATAAAGTACCTTGTAATCTCTACAACCCATTAAACATTTTACTGTCGCGTACCCCTCGAGATCTGGGTTGGCGGTTTTCCAACAACGACAATCGTCGTTGTAACAAAGCGTGATCTCTGCCGGTAACGACTCATGCATCGCATCAAGTTGTTCCGTTTGGTCGTCATAAAAATCTTTAAATACTTCATCTAAAAATTCTTTTTCGGAATCAAACGAATAACGGTACGCGGTATCATATCGAATCCGTATACCGTCATATTCTACGACGGTATCTAACGTACCGTCATCTACGATTACCGCACTCATGAGTGGGTAAGTCCGTTAGTTTCGATACCTAGCCACATATTTGGTACAGCGGCCATAATGCAATCGTCCATTATTGCTTTATGTACGTGTTTAACGATCCAATCGGTGTACGTTATATACGCGAAATCTGGGTGCTGGCTATCCAGTATGTGTTGTTCGAACACTCTTTTGAGTGCTTCATCTTGTTCGTCAGTCGGGTCAAGCTGCTCTAGCTTTTCGACAGGTGTAATAAGTCTCATAAGTTCTCCTTTCTAATCGGGGCGCGGGTAGCGCCGTTAAATAAAACGTAACGGCGACTAACCCGAAAGTAAAGCACTACCAAGATAAGGCGATAACGCCTAGACAAATCACGGCTCCTAATACTAATCCCGCTACCCCTATCCCCACTATCGCAGGAACAATCGGTACTTCTATTTTCGTAACAGGTTGGTTATGCGGAGACGGTTGTTGTCGCGCTACAATCTTTTCTGCGGCTGCTAATAATTCTTCCATATTAGTCGGCGCGTTTGGTTCGGGCTGAGGTTTAGCAGCTGGTAGCGGCTCGTCTGGTTCTTGGTTGTTAGATTTCAATACTTTGCCGAGATCTAAACTTTTTCCAAATATCCTAGGAGCTGGTAAAAAAGATTCAGGATTATCGATCCTTCTTTCTAATTTACGACGAGTTTTTTCTGAAACTTTTTGTTTACCGTTTTCGACTTCCGACAATGTATAAACAGCTCGAGCAGCTATCGTTGCAGCTTGTCTCTCAGAGAAGCGTTCATAACTAGCAAATACGAAATCACAGTCTAAAGTGACTCCCTTATCTGTCGTAAGCCTCTCTAAATATCCTTGGCTTACAATATGACTTAAAGTTTTATTAAATACAGATAACGACTGCGGCGGTCGATCGTTACGATATTTATGCCAGATTAATTTACTTTGTGCGAACAACTGTTTTTTAGTCGCTCGACCTCCTAACGTATCTAACGCATCGTAAACAATGCGTGTTTGAGTCGCATGCTTTTGAGGTGCAGGCGCTATCTTTTTCGATTCTTCCATTCTACTTTCTCCTATGGTCGTAGGGGCCGAAGCCCCTTGACCGGTGTTATTAAGCAACATCCGTAATGTAGCCTTCAGAAATCAGAAAAGGTTTGTAGACTGCGATAATCCTCGCTTTCTGTTTACCTTCGTTTTTCGTATTAGGCATCGAAACAAAACCTTCGACGACACAGTAATCGACTAAGTCTTTCATAGTAAACGGTGTTTTCCATTTACCTTGCTCACGGCCTTCTTCGAGACCTTCAACTAACCCGCGAAACTGCGGTGTAGATTTAGTCGTCTCCGAAAGTTTTTTGCCGGTATACGACCAGCTTTGTTGACTACGTCCACGACCTTTTGTAGCAGGTGCTTTTGATATCGGCACGTTAGCTACTGAGATAGTGGGTTTTGCCGGTGCTTTTTTAGCAGGGGCAGTTTTCTTCGGTGCAGCAGGGGCTGCTGCTTTTTTGGCTGTTGCCATGTCATTCTCCTTTCTATGATGACGTTATACTTTCTAACTGGTTTTTACCAGCTTGGACGTACCTTACTACGGACGCTACCGAAAGTAAAGCACTAAATAAGATACTAACGATCTTGGTTGACATACGCTGATGTTGGCTCTCCCGTATCAAACATTTCTACTTGATCTTCGAAACTCAACATTGTTTTTAACAGATGATCGCAACGCTCTGCCGTGCGTAAACTATCAGCTTTGATAATCGTTAGCTCGGCTTGTAGTTGGATTAAATCTTCTGGCAAATTAAGCGTCGGCATCTTCATCCTCCATCCTCCATACTCGAACGCCGCTAACTTCTTTGTTACCAGCTTTTTCTAATCGAACTCTTGAAATAAATCGCCATGTTGGTTGTTTACCTTTGATAAAAGTTCGTAGCGATTGGTCGACCCGATTTTTTAATCGTTTCGACGTATCAATACCGTCGTCATCAGGTAAAAACATCATCGAAGCTAACTTCCCACTTTTAGGTGGGGGAAACTCGTCCCAAGGATATTTCGTAGTACTACGCATATCCGTAGGTAAGGGGACATCTAAATCGAAATCTCCCCAATCTTTAGTCGACATTTACGTCTCCTTCTTGCAGTAAATTTTGCCAGTCCGAAAGGTATCCGGAATTAGCTATGGATGAAGATAAGGCGCAATCTTGTTGCGCCATCTTCTGTGTGATACTAAGGCATACGAACCTCGCATGCTTTTGTAACTCTTGGAACTCGCTAATAGGTCGATCGAGAACTTCAGCATCAGCGAGGCTGTACAATGCGTACCACACCTCGCTGGCTGTGTCCTGATCAACGATCAAAGCGTTATTCAGGTTTACAACTTTCCCCATTACGCCGCCTTTGCATATTCGATCGCTAAGTTAAACGCTTTGGTTTTAGCTGTTGATGCGTTACCGAACATAGCGTTGTATACACGGTTATCACCTGTACGCTTATGGTCTTCAACAAACGTCACAGCGTTAACCGCGCCCCACCATGTACCTTGCGCTGATTTAGTATCAGCTCCTGGAGAAGTAACAAGAGCTTCGTAAACTGTTTTCGCAGTATTACTAAACCCGTCGCGTAGTGGGCCATCCTCGGGCTTGTGTTCTTCCAAAACTTTAGGCTGGTACAGTTTAGAGATGAACTCTATAACCTGACCGTCTTTAGCTTTGGTTTTAGCTAGGAACTCAGCCGCTTCCTTAAACTCTGCACGCCGCTCATAAACAGCGCCCATAGTTTTAAGTGCTTGCTCTTCTCTCAACTCATCGAACACTAAACGGTGGGACATTTTGTACTGGGCGACATTTGCTCCTCGTAAAGCAAGTTGCAATGTATTACTACATACGACCCGTACTTCGGTATCCATAATATTCATCGCATATCCAGGTTCGTGTGGCTGGCGAAACAAAACAAAACCTTGTAGTTCGTCGCCTCCTGGAAGTGCAAAGTTATCGTTTAGCCGCGCTAGTCCGAAAACGTCTTTACCGCCGCGCAAACTACCTGCGGTCTCCATAGAGATTTTGGCGTGTTTAGCAAACTTCTGGAAGAAGTCGAAAATACGTTCGTTTTGGATAGGTTGGTAATCGGCTGAACAAGTACCTAACGCTTGGTTATCAGTATCTCGCATGATACTAAAGCGGTCAGGGTACGTTGTAAGGCTGTCGATAATAAGGTTACCCTCATCGTCTTTCTCATAAGTCTCGGGCGCACGCTCGAGCGTATATAAAGGGCGCTTACTAACTGTCCAATCAAGGCCAGCCGCGACCATCATTTCATGTGGCGTAAGGGTATTGTCAACTTCGACACCCTCCTTATGCCACGGGACTTGGCCTGTCCAAGCCATACTTTCTACTGCTGCTACCATGGGTAGTCTCCTTTGTAATTTCTACTTTCTAACGTGTTCGTAACGCTGTCACGGCGCTACTTTTAATACCGTAACCCCCAGCTTTACGAAAGTAAAGCACTAAAAAGATTAGCCGTGATATATAGAACTAAATAAATGCGGCCAATCGTATGGTGCAGTTATCGCTGTTATATAAGGCGAGTTCCAATTTAATTCTTTATATTGTTCTAAAGTTCTTGGTCGGAACAATCTTATTTCTTTCTTCTTTCTAATCAAGACGAAACATTTCCCGCCTGCTTTCGTTCTGTTATATAACCATGCAATCTGGAACGAACTAAGCTGTGATTTATTCCCCTCGATCGATTTTAATTCGATCCAAATCTCTCTGCCTTTCTGACAATAATTTAAATCTGGTACGCCTTTCCCTGTTAACCCTGTCTCAATCCGCTGAACGTGGGCATCTTTTGGTAAATTCTCTTTGACGAGAGTCCACAGCTGTGATTCTTTTGCCATTAATGTTGTATCGGCTCTACATTACTAAACGACTCCATAACACCTTGTTGATCTCCGAAGATTTCTAGCAGTTCATGTGCGCTGCGTATAAAAAAGTCTGTAAAATCATCGCTTTCCTCGGGAGTCAAATTATGTAAATAAATAAAATTTACTAATCCGACAAAGACCATAGCTCGATATACATCCATCATATCGACTCCAGGATCTTCCCTCATATCTTCTAACCATACGTGTAAGGTCTCGAAAATAATTTTGAGATCAATATCTTCCGATTGGAAATTAAAGTGTTCATCTTGAAGTTTCACTATGATCTCCCTTAGTACGGTGTTGATAGTAGTAATCACCATCTCCTTTTTCGATTTTTCTAATTATCTGCCATACACGCTGTTTGGTAATTCCGTATATGTCACCGATAGCTTTCATAGTCATCGTTTCAGTAGTGTAGAGTTGGTAAATATCCTTGTACGTTTTTTCGTAATGTCGAATATCCTCTTGACTTAGGCTTTGTATTCTCATTCAGCTTCTCCCCAATTCGATCCAGACTCGTAATCTACGACTAACGGTACTCGCATCTTCACACAATTTACCATTCGATCGATTACGATCTCTGCCTGTTCTTTATTAAATATTGAGTAGTCGAGTTCATCATGTATTTGTATATGCGGGACTAATCCTTCTTTCCACAGATCACGCATCGCGAGTTTCGTCATATCTGCTGCCGATCCTTGAATTAATTTATTTAGAGCTTTATATGTAAACGATCGTTTTAAATTATCGCCATATTTATCTTTCGCTTCTTGTAGGGGTAGTGGAGATTGTTTTTCGTCGTGTAAAAATCCGACCGACTCCCACAAATCAAAATGACATTTCCGACCTCCGAGTGTCGTAATACAGCCCCGTTGCTCTGCTATCCGAGTACATCTTGATTGTAAGCCTCGTATAAACGGTACGCGACGGTGATACGTTTCTAATAGTTTGAGAGCTTCGTCTGGTTCTAAACCTAACTCTCGGATCAGCTTTTGCTGCCCCATCCCATATGTCAACCCAAGGTTTATATTCTTAGCTTGTTTGCGAGGGATACCTGCCATATCGGCAACGATCTGGTGGAAGTCGGCCCCTTCGGTCGAGTAGGCTTTTACGGCGTCCGTAGCGCCTTCTAAGCCGAGTAGAGAGGCGTAATGTACGGTTATCCTAGGTTCCTGTTGCGAATAATCGAACGCGCCCCACGTTGCACCTTCTTCTGGGATAAATAGAGACCGAATCATTTTACCGATCTCTGGGTCTCGAGCTGGTACTTGTTGTAAGTTTGGATTTGAATAACTAAACCGACCTGTTACTGTACCGCCGCCATCGTTTTTAAGGGGATGCGCTTCGGCGTGTATCCGACCGTGATGGGAATATTCTAAGATGGCACCGTCGATAAATGTCGTCCGAGCTTTATTAATCCGTCGAGCTTCAACAATCATTTTCGGTAAGTCGTGTTCGTGAGATTCTAGCCACGTCCCTTGGAAACTAGGTGCACCTTTTTCAGTATGCGGATACCATAAGTTGTTGTTATCAAAGGCTTTTTGTATCGACGCACTCGCCCAGATATCTACGTTGACACCAAACCTGCGTTTGATTTCTACGAGTAACTGTTGTTCTTTTTTAGATAATTGTTCTGAAGTTTGCTCTGCTCGATCTGTATCGATCCGAACACCTCGCCAACGCATCTCGATCAGCAGCGGTATAAGGTCGCACTCTAAATCGTAGATCGTTTGCAAGCCTTCGATCTCGATCCGCTTTTTAAATATCTTCCATAGCTTGAGCGTAAGCACTGCATCTTGTTCAGCGTATGGCCCAACGTATTTAGCAGGCAATGCCCACATACCACCTTTCGGATTTACGCCCCATGCTTTAGCTGCTGTTTCGAGTAGTGTTTCATCTTTCGATTCAGCTAAAAAATCCATACCTAAATTATTTAAAGAGTATGACCACCTGTTTTCATCGAACAGTGGGGCCGCGAACATCGTATCCCGTAGAGGACAAGTTAGTTCTACGCCTTCGCGTTTGAGCCAGCCGACATCATAAAGTGCATTATGGAAAACCATCGTACCTTTATGATTTTCAAAGGTTCTTTTAAGCCAGCGGAGTACGATTTCTTCTTCTAAGTTGCCGCCGTTCTCGTGGCGTATCGGTAAATACCCTGACCATTTATCTGTAGCTATCGCGATCCCTACGACGTATCCGTCACCTGTTGCCCATCCTGGGCCTCGATTTATTAAGTTGGGGTCGTATGTTTCTAAATCGACTGCAAGCGTTTCGTAAGGATCAAACTTCGGTAGGATTTGCGGAGCTATCCAATCGCTTTCAGGTTGTAATAGTGGTATCTGCATCGGGGTCGATATCTCCTATGCCGTATCGAATATGGTGTTCTACTAAAAACAAATATCGTCTAAGGTCTCCGATATCGTCGAGTAACCCATCGTCCCCGCCGAACATATCTCCTGCTCTAAAAACATCGTAATTACAGCTTTCTGCTTGTTGTTCGATCCGATCGAATTTACGAGCGAGCATCATAAAAGCACCCGTGCCCCCTCGTCGTTTCCACGAGTCGCCGTAAGATTTTTCTGATTCGATTAAGCTCAAAATATCTTGTTGAGCTAAATCTTTCATCTCTGTCCATTTAGGATCAAGTCCCATTCTTCTTTCTCCAATTAGCTTCACGTCTTTTGATCCATTGGAGGCAGGCGAATTGCCAATCCTCTGCCTTAATTTTCGCCAAATGCGCATAGCATTCTTCATACATTCTTTCCTTATGACATAAGTAAGCTCTGATCATCGGGATCATTACTTCAGGAAAGAACGTATTTTCATATTCATGTTCTTTCCACATTTTCGGCCAGATACTAACAGGGTGCGGGTTGCCAGATACTCTGCGAGGCGGAATAGATTCGATTAAAGATTCACATTCTTTTAGAAATGTTTCTGGGTTTAAACATAACGGGTAATGAGTTTCTGGATAAAAATCATTGACAGGTAGGAAAGGTGTAACGCTTAAATCTTTAACCTTATCCCATTCTTTATTGAGGTAGACATGGAAACTATCACTAACTTGATAATACGGCCCTATATATACTCCAAGAGCAGATGCGATATATTCTTGTAACACTGACATATGAACAGCGTTAGCGCCGTAAGCTCCCCAAAGCATATCGTTCGATCTATTACAAACTGTCATCTGCAGTTCGCCGCCCCGCACTTTAAAATATATATTCGTATTACAGGGGATATCTTTGCTGATACTGTTTAAATCGTGAATAGGATCCCACATTTGTAAGACAACGCGACGACTATCGGGGTCTTCTCTTAACGAATCAACTACGTCGGCTAATTGATCGTAATCAAAACGTCTACGCCAGCGATGACCGTAAGCACCGTTAAGAGTTACGTTATCGTCTGAATATTGAGACATACCTGAATTGAAATGCGTTAGCTTATTTAGATCTCGAGAGCCAGCTAACATCCATATCGATTCATATAAATGAAAAAACGGATTAGCATCTCGCTCTGGTCTAAATAACACTCGTTGCCAAGGTTTGTTATAAACTGTTGTAACTGGTGTACGACACTCCATCGTCGGGCCGTTACGACTTTCTTGAGTTCTATAGTTTATTTCTGACTTAAATAAATCGATTCCTCGCATTAAAGCGTCGTTTACATTGACGGCGCTAATCACCTTCATAAAGACTCTCCGTTTGTTGCCTAAGAATATGTTCGATCTGTATTCGTACTAAATTACTCCCTGATAAATATGCCGCCCAATGAATAGCATTTATCGCATCCGACCAACTATTCGGCATCTCTCTATCTTTTATCGCTTTTTCTAAAAACAATCCGTAATGCTCCATTACGAACTCAGTATCTTTATGTTCGAGATCTATAATCAAACCTTTTAGTTTTCCCATTTACGCCTCCTACAGCTGTATTATTGTTTCCCGTAGTAATGCCGCCTACGGCTGTATTATTGTTTCCCGTAGTAATGCCGCCTACGGCTGTATTATTGTTTCCCGTAGTACTCGATCAACGGGCGATCTTTTTGTGAGTAGTCATAAACGCTTCGGGTGCGTCCTTGACCATGTAATATCCGAGAGTATTTATCGAACTCGCATAAACCACCTTCGATCTCACGCATCTCGAAAGGTTTATTAAACTGGCTCAGGTCAATATTTTCTGTGCACCATTTATAAAGTGCTTGCATCTCTCCGTTCCAATCCCAACTACGCCTACAAAACTCTAGTGGCCTACCTGTTAACCTGTTCAATCCTCTCATCGCTCCAGGGCCAGCATTCGCCCATGAACAAATATCTTCAGCGTTTTCTAGTAAGTAGGTATGTCGTAAATCAGAAACTAACTCGTAAGAAACGAATGGCCCGATATAAGGAAACCGAAGAAGATAGTTCCATGCGTCCGATAGAGATTTAAAGTGGCTAAAGTCTTTTAGTATTCGCTCTCGTTCTACCCATATATGCGTAATACATTCAGCTACACCTGTCACCTTATCCATACGGTTAGGTGTTTTAACGATATAGGCACCCGTAATCCATTTCGGTTGCTTTTTTACTTCTTCAATAGCTTTCAGTCGATCCCACTCGATATGTAAGTTATGATCGAGTAACGTATGTCCTGTTTCTATAAGATTAAAAAATCGAAAGATAACCGTTGCCATCAATACTTCTGGTTTATTGCGTAGCGGCTCTCGGATATGTTCTCTAAACCAGCGGGTAGTCCGATCGTCCTCACGATAGACTTGACAAAATTTAAACTCTTGTAATATCGGGTCGCGAGTCCAAGGCGGCTCTAGTTTCTCTTCCTCTTTTACTCGACGTATCCGCTCTCGTTCTTCGATCCAATAAACGTAGCGGTCTACTTCTGCGGGTATAAAGTTAGTCATTAGATCTTTCTTAAAATCCACGCACAGTTATTAGAAACTTCTGGGTAAAACGTAGCAGCAACTACCCTTAAAAACTGCCTACCGTATCGTTCTTCAAGTAATTCGTATTGATCAGGCCACCATCGCCATTCGTGATCGTCTTCGTCTTGAGCCATCGCTTTTTTAAGTTTCGGTAACTGACAGAAAGTGCCGACTACAGATTGTATTTTCCAGCCTCTAG
>VMHT01122185.1_pt1 | contig 11524 bp, 5 predicted proteins | sample 4693611 | NCBI WGS metagenome assembly VMHT01 (sample SAMN12280063, study PRJNA550983) | marine metagenome | isolation source: seawater sampled from same location over 5 years 0.02-0.2 micron viral filtrate | place: USA: collected off the coast of southern California halfway between the port... ... | reverse complement strand
TCCCGATATAAATATTGGTTATGGAGCTAGTTCTATACCACGTAAGTTTGGTGAAGCTCTTGGTTCTTTTGCAGGAATAACAGGTGCAGCTATTGCAAATCCTATTGCTGCGGGGGCGTTGGCTGTGGGTGCAGGTGCAGGAGAAGCATCAGAACGTGCTAGGGAGGGTGAAGCTACTCAAGAAGAAAGAAACGTAGCTTCAAGATTAGGTGCAGTAATAGGTGCATCAGAACTTATATCTCCACTGCGTGTAATAAATAAGTTTAGAAAAGGTGTAGGTGGGGAAGTTAGTGATAAACTAATAGATAGAGGCAAAAGAATATTTGCAGAAGCAGGAGTAGAAGGGTTACAAGAATTTGCTGCTGCTGTTGGACAAAATCTTATTGAACAAGGTGTATATAATCCAGAACAAGGTACATTTGAAGGTTCTGGCGAAGCTTTTGGTTTAGGTGCAGGTGTAGGTGCGTTTGTACAAACTTTTGTTGAGATGATTGCACCAAGACGTGGGGGTAAAAAAACAGGGGCAGAAACACCAGAAGGTAGAGAACAAGGTGAGTTGTTTGATGAAGATGCTGATTTAGGTAAAAAACCTAAACCTACTGTACCCATTGGGGGACAGACAGAGCTGTTTGACGATGTTAATTTAGGAATTACCCCTACTAGTAGAACAATAAAAGAAAAAGACCCAAGGCAAGGTGAATTATTTGGTATAATTGAAAAAGGTGACAACCGAAGAGTATATTCATACTCTGATGATACCCAGTTAGGTCTTTTTGATAAAGAAGATGCTCCAACAAAACAAATTACTGATAAAACAATTCAAGATCAAACGAATGAGTTGGTAAAAAAATCAGAAGAGTTACGTAATATTGTTAGGTCAGGTGAAGAAGCTAAAAAATCTGTATCTAATCCTATGATTGAGACATTACTAACAAAATCAAAACAAGAATTACAAAAAGTTGATAGTAAGATAGACGAACTACGCAAAGCAAAAGACTTACCTTCAGTAAAAACACAACCTACAGACAATTTAAATCCTAAAGGCAAACTAATAACGACTCGTGAAGGGAAAATAAGACCTCTTACTAAAGAAGAACAACAGCAAGAAGATCAGTTTATACAAGCAGAAGAAGCTGAAATTTATAATGATTTAAACGCTTATTTTGCAGGGAAAGGAGGTATTGATGAAGATGCCAAGATTATCCGTGAAGCAAGTAGAAAAGGCGTTTCAGATGATGTGGACGGTGCAAGACGACAAGCCGATCAAGATACCCAAGGACTTAAACCACCTATCGGTCAAGGATTGGGAAAAGCTGGGATACCTACTTCAGATGACGTTGGAAGAGATGGACAACGAGACGCTCCACTAACACTCACCGCTACCGAAACGGGTGAAGTTTTTGTAGACACAACAAAACAAAAAAATGTGTCAAAAAAAGCTGTAGAAAAAGTTTCTTCAGCTAAACTGTTTGGCGAGCGTATGGGTATTAACATACCAGAACAAAATTTACAAAATGTAATAGACAATTATGATCCTAAAAAAGAAACGTTAGAAAATATATCTAGTGTCTTAACTAGCGGTGTGGGAGATGTAAAAACTCGTACTGACTTTCTTAATGCTCAGATTAAAGCTGGACAAAAGATAACTGACAAAAAGAAAGAAAAAACAAGATTAACTAAGGAAAGAACAGCGGGTATAAAAGGTGCTGATAAGTTTACAGCAAAGTTAAATCTTCAAGAAACAGGTAAACGCACTGAACTTGATAAACAGTTTAAAGACCGCTTCGACAAAAAATCTGATGTAGTGAAAAGAACTCAGGCTAAAGCTTTTACACCAGAGAAAATAACTTTAGTTTCAGAGGGTAAAGGAGATAGAACTGTACGTTCTTTAGAGTCTAAATCAATACCAGACCCTACTACGTCAAGGGATAAAAAATTAATTTTAGACCTATTAGAATCTAAACCAGAGGCAAAGAATAAAGAGGCACTGGCTGCGAAAATGTATTTTGGTAAAGTCGGCTCCATAGTACAAGGTTTAGAACAGATAGTCTTTGATGCTAAGTATCAAAAAGAAAAATATAGAAAAGAGCAAAAGGATAAACAAAAGAATCCTGAGATATTAATAGGCGAAGACGCTGTACGTGAGTTCGTAGAGGATAAATTTACTGAGGGGTCGGGAGCAGAAAAAGCACGTCAAGCTATCATATGGATGAAGACCAACCTAACAGATGCAACTAATGATTATGTAGCAACACGTCTGTCAGAAGAAACATCGAAAAAAGCAATAACAGAACAGTTTCTTGGTCATAGCATAATGTATTTACCAAACGAAAACATAAGCGATTTAGCTGACCCTCTATCTCCTGATGTGCGGGGGTTATTAACAGAGGGTGATTTGAAAAATGCGTTAGCTGCTATGCCTCTACCTAAGACTATAAGAAATCTAGGTAAAAAATTAGCAGAAAACATAGGTGACACTAAGATAAAGATAGTCTCTAGTCTTCCTGATAATAAAGTAGGGTCGTTTGACCCAAAAACAAACACCATAGAGATAAGTAAAACTGAGGGTATGAACTCGCACGTTCTTCTACATGAAGTAGCTCACGCTGTTACTTCTGCAACTTTAGCAAATAAAAGCCACCCTATGACTAAGCAGCTTAACACGTTATTTAACGATGTTAAAGGTAACATGGGGACAGCTAGAGGTTCTAAAAACTTAGATGAGTTTGTTTCAGAGGCTTTTAGTAACCCAGAGTTTCAGGCAGAACTGGCATCAGTTAATCCAAAAGGCGACCCCATAAATGCGTTACAAAGATTTATTAATGCAGTTGCTAATTTCATAAAACGTATGACGGGTGGTAAATTAAAACTAAAACAAACAGATGCTCTATCAGAATTTAGCGACCATATAGAAGCTATCATAGCTCCAGCCCCGAAGTACAGAGATGCAAACAAACTAAACATGCTCTCTACAAAAGAGGGTGCTTTAAAGTACATGAAAACTTGGAGTGAAAACATAAAAGACGTTTATACTGGTAAAGGCGCAGATCCAAGTCTAGGGCAAAGAGGTAGAAATGCACTTTATGAAATGAGTAGAACAGCTAGAGCTTTATCTTTGCAAGTTCTAGATTCTCAAGGTTTAGGGGATGTTGCAAGAGATGCAGGATATAAACAACTAGGTTTGGAAACTCACGAGGCGTTTGAAAATCAACGTGGGGATATGGATAGTGTAGACAAAACCTTTGCTGCTGAAGCAGAAAAAATATCTAAGTGGTTTAAAGATAACCCTAAACTAGTAAAACATTTAGATAATCTTGTTTATCATCCAGAGTATGGTTCTACGTTGTATCAGGTAGACCCTAACAAAAAAGAAAGTAACTATGTAGATAAAGACGGCAATCCTCAAACTATAGACGGTAACAGTAAAGTAGAAGCTTGGAGAAGAGGACAACAGGATTGGAACAAGTTAGGTAAAAAAGGACAAGACGTATATAACAGGATGAGAGATTACTACACAAAGCAGTTTGATAAGCTACAACAAGTTCTTTATAGTGAAATAGACAGCACTGACATGGATAAAGAATCTAAAGATGCGTTGAAAAATGATATATTTAAGAAGCTGTTTGATAAAAATAAATTGAACGTGTACTTCCCTTTAATGAGAGATGGTAAGTATAAATTAAGTTACGAACTTAAAGATAAAGAGGGTATAGACCCATACGTTGTACAGTTGTTTCAAACTAAAGAACAACGAGATATTGAGATGAAAAGAATAAAAGACAACAATATAGCTGTAGGAGAAATAAAAACAAGCGATACTTTAGATATTGATCGTAAAATATTTAATAACGCCCCTAGTGGTTCATTTATAAGTGATGTATTAAATATATTGGATGCAGGATTAAAAGGCGATTCTGAAACTAAAAAAACGATAACCGATCAGTTTATAAGCCTGTATATAAATACCCTACCAGAAACATCTTTTGCTAGATCGTTGCAACCACGTAAAGGTAATCCAGGTTACAACACTGACACGTTAGAAGCTTTTAGAACAAAGGGTTTTGATTTAGGCAGACAGATAGCACGTATATCAAATGGTGCAAAGTTACGCCAGAAAGAAGCAGAGATAAGAGCCGTTATGAAAGAGGGGGCGAAGAATGCAAAAATACCAAAAAGTATTGTAGGTAGATTTGCAAAAAGCTTTGAGCCTACTTTTGAAGCCGTGGGTAATGAATTACTAGAAAGAATTAAATTTGCTAGTGCAGGTGCAGGTAACAAAAATTTTGAACGGTTTGTTAAGACCGCGAACCAAACAGCATTTATTTATACCATAGGTTTTAACCCATCATCTGCCGTAGTTAATCTTTCTCAAATACCAATCGTTGTATTCTCTTATTTGCAGGGGCAGTTCGGGGTAAAAAATTCCGTAGTAGAGCTAGGTAAAGCTTATAAATTAGTGCAACAATCAGGTATATCTTTAGATAGCTTTTATGATTTAAACTCTGAAACTGGAGAACTAACTATTCGTAAAGATTTAGATGGTCGAATTAAAAAAGAAAATTTAGAAAAAATAAAACCTCTTGTGAAGATGGCGTTACAACGAGGTCTTTTAAACAGGAGTTTTATGGCTGATGTTTTAGGTCTTAATGAAAGAGGCAGGAAGCAACAAGGTTCTCTTTTAGATAAAATATCTGGGCTATCTGCACTTATGTTTAATGTAGCTGAACGTCTTAATAGACAGGTTACCATGTTAGCAAGTCATAGTTTAGTATTAGATAGATTAGAAACAGGTAAGCCTTTTCCTAGTATGTACGAAGGCAAAACAGTTTTTCCTAAAAAAATGTCTAAAACAGAAATTCAAGAGTTGGCAGCAAAAGAAGCCTTATATATGACTCAACAAACAAATGGCGGTGCAGTATTAGAAACTGCTCCTCGTGTGGCACAGCAGGGCATAGGGCGTGTGGCTATGATGTATAAAACGTTTGGTATGAGAATGTACCACACTATGCTCAAGACTGCCAAAATTGCGTTAGATAGCGACAAATCTTTATCTTCAGAGGAAAGACGTATAGCGTTCAAACAACTTATAGGTCTACATGGCGCAGTTTTCTTTGTTGCAGGTATACATGGGTTGCCATTGTATGGGGCAATTAAAGTAATATCTAATATGTTTTTGGATGATGATGAGGATGACTTTGATACTCTAGTTAGAAAACAGTTTGGTGAGTTAGGATACAAAGGGGTCATAGCAGAATTTGCAGGTATAGACGTATCTGATCGTGTAAAAATGACTGGGTTGTTGTTTCAGGAAAACAGGTACAACACAGATCAATCTGCAGAAGAAGTTATAGGCGGTGTGATCGGGGGGCCATTTTTAAGTGTTATGAAGAAGCTAGGTAGAGGGGTTAACGATATTCGTGAAGGTGAATATGAACGCGCTTTTGAAAGCCTTGCTCCTTCGGGTGTAGCTAATTTTGTAAAAGCGTCTCCTTTTGGTAGAGTTGGGCGCGAGGGCTATCTTACAAGACGTGGTGATCCTATCTATGATGATGTTACTAGTGGACAACTTATCTTTCAAATGTTTGGATTTCCACCTACAGAATATACTTTCAGACAAGAAAAGAACCAAGATATAGTTGCACTAGGTAAAGCTCTCTCTAGTAAAAGGTCAAAGCTACTAAAAGAATTGTACATAACAATAAGAAATTTTGATTTTGAAGGGGAAGATGCAGTTAGAGATAAGATAAATAAATTTAACGATAGAGTATCTAACAGATTTCCTGGAGCAATTATTGATCCAAAAACTGAAAAACAATCTATAAAAACGCATCAGAGGACTACAACAAAAATGTATAATGGTGTGGTTATAAACCCTCTTTTGCAAGAAACTTTTTTAGAATTACAACAGGAATATGATTAAAAAGTACCCCCCGAAGGGGGTTAGTTGGGGGAGAGAAATAGTGTACTTCAACACTGTATCATAATATTCTCCAAACACGAACACCTAATTTTTTATTTTCTTCTCTAACCTGAGTTTCTATAGTCCACCCCTTACGTTTAGCTATCTTATCCACTTGCCCTATACACTTTTCTGTGTTGATACACAAGATGAACACAGAGGAACTTGTTACCATGCTATCCCAGTTTACTATAATCCTCACACCATCAGGGTTTAGATCATCAATTTTTAGTATTCCTTGATTCATTATCTAAAGAACAATCCACTATTATCACGCCTGTCGGAGGTAAATTCATCTTTGTGCCTTTACTCAATCTTGTTTTACCCCTTCTACCATTTAATTTAGATATAAGGTCTTGCACAAAAGAACTATAATTTATCTGTTGATCCCCACACCACTTCTTTAACGGTTTAGGTAAAAGATAAACTTTCTTTAGATCTGTTTCATATCGTGCAACAAGTTGTCCTCTAGCTAAAGATTCTGGAATGACTAAATCTGTAACTCCCTCTGCTCCTGCACGAACATCGTCTGTACTTTTTATCCACAACACGTTACTCCAGTGTTCATGTATGTAGTCGTTTAACGTGTCCTCTACAGATACACTCATATCATTCACACCCCTTTTGTTGCTTTTCAACAAATCTACTGCCCATGCAAATAAATTCTTAATATCGTAATCTACAAGACCAATACGTTTCGCTAATATTAATCCTGTCATTGTGCAAGAAACTAATACAGACCAAAATCTGTTTTCTGCGGAAAGCCCTGCCTTTTGATCTACGGATGCTTGCACCTGAAGAAGAAGTTTTTTTACTTCCTCTAAGTTATTCATCACGTACTGTATGTATATCTTACCTGCATGACCGTAGTTTACATCTACTTCTTGCGCGAGTCTATCGGTCTCCGATTTATCTTCTAGTATACTTTTTAAGTTTTTAACACGGCACTCTAACACTCTTTGCGCTTCTGCTGTGGGCATGGCTTTAACCATGCTTATTTGTTCTATCATGCTTGCGTTTGCTGATGAAACACAGATCAGTCTCCAAGGTTTACCTCTTTGACGCTCTACGTTACTATTTGCAGACATTCTGCCTCTTTGTTTACCACCTGTTAACTGATAAGCTAATGAAGAAAACTCAGGGCCTTTCATTTCCGTAAGTTCATCCATGTAGAGAGGTAAGCTGTGATAGACCTCTCCTCTGTTCATCCTGTGGTTAAGTGTATCATATCTATCTGTTATTAACTCCATTGGGTCGCCCCATAAAGCTAACCCTGTTTTCATAGCCGTTGTCTTACCTACACCTGTAAGCCCATGCAAATGTAAAGTTACAGCGTTTATAGGAGTTAATGCTACTAGTGGGGAACCAAAAGATGTGCCAACAACAAATTGATGCAGTTCAAAATGTTCACGGTTGTAAAAGTTTGCTGTTTTTTTCCAACCCTCTAAAGTCCCCCTTGGTTCAAAATAAGAAAACATCCCTGTTGTCGCTGTAGATGGAGGGTTAGATTTTATTCTATCTGCTTGTATTTCTTCCTTACCTAACACAAACCCTGTGAGTTCATCATCTACCCACCCAAATTGTCTACGCGCTTCATCAGCTTCACTCTGACTTTGCAGTTCATTAACCCATGTTGTTGTATATTTCATTAGTTCCTCCGTTCTAGTTACAGCTATGCCTTGCATAGATAGTTGTTTTCTTAGTTCTTCTTTTGAAGTTACCGCAGTTAGAGGTATAGTAAACTCTCTTACCCCATCTTTAGGCAAGTGCAATCGCATCACAATGGCTTCCCCTATCTCCGAATCACGTACACGTTTGGTAACGTATAAGTCGTTTTGGTATATCATCTTGTCTTCTGGCTCACCATCACCGTCTATATTTCTTATGTATATGCCACCATTCGCACCTCTAAAGTATGGCTTTGGATACTCAGGTATATCATCTCGCTTTGAAGCTTGTTTAATTTCTTTGCATAATTTAATTGGGGAGTTTATTTTTCCCCAATGAGGACAGTTTGGGCATATTTTTGGGTTATGTTCATCAAATGTAGTGCAAAGAAAGGGACGTTTTATAAGATCAACCTTCTCTTCTGTTAACGTCTTATCATACCCAGCATGCCCCATAGATATAAAAGCTATGGCTTTTTCTTTATCTGCACATTTCTTAGCTATAGATAATCCTGCTCTCCACATAGGTTCACTTAATGTTTTTCTATTGTCTACTATGTGCTTTATTTGCCCACACCCAACACCCTTTTGTATTTTCACTAACAGGTTTTTAAATTTATATTCAGAGTTGCGTATCATAGCTTCTTCTAATGAACTTACTCTTTCGTCAGGTTCTACCTTAGATGGTACTTTTATACCTCCACCTAATAGATTAGAAAACTTCTCAAAACTTATTGGAGTAATTGCCTCATTGCCAATAAATAGCACTTGTTTCTTATTACCGTTTTTATAATTATGCGTGTTAGGAATACGTAACACCCTAGCGCCATCAGCCGTTACCACAGGGTCAGCTAACAAATTATTTTCTGTGCATAATTGTTTAAGCCTCAATGCTACCGAATACCAATCATCATAGGGTATGCTTTCTTCTAACGCCCAGTACACATGTACCCCATTACCTGAGTTTACCATAACAGGTTTTGGTAGACCTACGTTCTTACAGAACACCTGGCTCGCAACTAAAGCTTCCTTCTGATTAGGGTAGTCCTTACCCTCACCGCAATCTAAATCTAAAAAGAAAGAGCTAAGAGATTTTATGTTAGTTACTTTACGAGATTGAGGGGTTTCAAACGTGGCTAAACCGAAATAAGTGTTATAGCCCTCCTCGTCTAAATTATTAGAGGCATCTACTAGAGCATCTATTGAGTCGTAAAACTTTTGTATTGTACGGTCATCCTTAAAAGCCCACACACAGTAATGCCCACTGCCGTCTAGAACTCCTTTTAAAAATGTTTTTGTTTCCATAATTCCCACCTATAAAAATTTGAAGACACCGTGGCAGGAGTATTTGCATTATACTCTTTTCGGGACGCAATTCAGAGGACGCAATGCCCTAGCCACGGTGGAGCGCAGTTAATAATTAGTCATCCCAATTATCGACTATAGCACTCAAGTCATCATCAGTCTCGGTGGGTGGTGGGGCTGATTTCTTGACGACTTTCTTCGGCTCTTCTACGGACTCTGCATCTTCAGCGGTGATGTTAACTACAGCACCGTTAGCAAAAGGGTTAGAGTCCGTAATATCAAATCCTTCTACAATGTCAAAAGGATTTCTGTCTTCCATAGGTACGTGCTTAACAACTTGCACAGCTTTTAACCTTAAAGATATGTTTTGTTTCCCTCCAAAATCATAAGGGTAAAATTGAACGGCAATATTTACCGTGCTACCTGTAGTCAATAAAAAGTCATCAGGTAGTTTGTTACCCTTCGCGTCTACTTGCAGGGGCTTCGTTGTAGGCCCACTTTTGTATGCCCCTTTAAGAGTAGCCTTATAAGTAAAAGTACCATCATCATCTTTTACAAAAGGGCGTTCTAATTTTTCTGCCCAATTAGATTGTTTGTTAGCTTGGTACGATTTAGACATAGCTAAAAATAACTCTTTCGCTTGACCGTTATTCATACGAAACTGTATAGAATATTCAGCATTGTTATCCGTAGCATTACACGGCATAGACTTATTTGCTTTCTGATCAAAAGCATAAGTTGTATTAATTTTAGGCCATAAGGCTTCTACATTAGAAATTTTATAAGTATCAGTCATTTCGCTCTCCTAAGAGGTTATAGTTGTTAATAGTCTTCATCGACAAGATCGTCTAGCTCATCAATAGGCATAGTATCCATAGCAGTGTCTATACGCTTCTCGACTTTGATTTTGGTTAATGCGTTTGCCACATCTCCCACACGAAACCGATAAGTGCTACCTAGTTGTATATAAGTATCTTTCGGTATGTGTTCTTGGCGTACCCATGCACGAACTGTAGATATAGAAACATTAAAGTGTTTCGCTAAGTCCTCTATAGGTACAAATGGTTCTAAGTTTTTTGTCATTTTTTCCTCACAGAAATTACTACTTCGGTTTCAGTTTCTAAACCCCTTGGTGTTGTATCGGGGTTTTCCTCAAGGAACTCTTTAAGATTAGACTGATTAATACGTTTATCTAACAACTGTGGAACATTATGCTCAAGAATAAAGTTGTGCATAGCATCCCAATCACTAGTCCAGTACTTAACACGTCTAGACCTAAAGAATAAACCCTCTGAGGTTCTTACGCTTTCTGCATTGTGTCTTTCACAATGATCCAACATTGCCTGTTTAACGCGATCCTGTTGTCTTATAAGTTTCGCTTCTTTTTCTTTAAACTCTGCTTGAAGCAAAGCTCGCTCGGTTCTTATTTTTATAAAAGCTTTAGTAAGCTTATCTGGAGTTACATCCACCATTTCTCTACCCCTTGTTTATTATATAATTACATATAGTCACTAATTATACATTAGTCAAGTATTTCTTTGTAAAGATCAATTAACTTTGTGTGTACGTCTATTCTGTTATCTAATAACCTATAAACGTGTCTTTCTGCGTTAGACCCTTGCAACTGAACGACAGTCGTTTTGTGTTTTTGCCCTGACCTATGCACCCTAGCGTTAGCTTGCTCGTAAGTCTCAAGGCTACTCGTAGGCCCCCACCACACAACTGTATTTGCTCTTGTTAACGTGACACCGTGAGCTGCTGCTTGTGGTTGTATCACGAGTACCTGTGGGTCATCGGTGGTTTGAAATTTTTTAAATATCTCAGTTCGCTTGTGTGCAGGTACATCCCCCCGTATTACTTCTGTAGATATACCCTCTGATCTAAGCTTATCTGTCAGTATATCTATAACATGTTTAAACGGAACAAAGACCAGAACTTTTTGGCTCGACTCGTCTATCACTTCTCGTAATACTTTATACCTATTCTTCGTGTCAAACTCTAGCACCGCCCCATCATCTGTATATATTGCCCCTGCGGATATTTGCAGTAGTTTGTTCATAGATACAGCGGAGTTTACAGCGGTAATCTGTTCTCCTGTTATTTCCATCACCATTTGGTCTTTCAGCTTCTTATAATATTTCTTCTGTTGAGCCGTTAATTCAACCATTCTTTTTGTGTAGACCATATCAGGTAAGTCTAGACATTGTTCTTTTGTAAATCTTATGGCAGGTTGCAAAGCTCTATACACTATATCAGTAGCGGTATCTCTTACTTTCCAAGTAAACTTAGACACCTTATACATTACCATGTCTTTGAAAGCACCATGAAATCTAGGTACTTTATTTCTATCTATCATTTTAGCTAGACCGTAAGCATCAACAGGACTTTGAGACGCAGGTGTACCTGTCATCATCCATAGCCACGTATCTTCTTTCAATATACTATGTAATATTTTCCATCTTGTAGTTCGTACATTTTTGTAATGTGTTGCTTCATCAACTATTATTAAATCAAAGCCACCCTTTTTTATCTCGTCACGTACTATGGCAACGCCATCATAGTTTATAACCACGTAATCTGCGCCCTCTTCGAT
>VMHT01181335.1_pt1 | contig 11525 bp, 7 predicted proteins | sample 4693611 | NCBI WGS metagenome assembly VMHT01 (sample SAMN12280063, study PRJNA550983) | marine metagenome | isolation source: seawater sampled from same location over 5 years 0.02-0.2 micron viral filtrate | place: USA: collected off the coast of southern California halfway between the port... ... | reverse complement strand
GCGTCCCGCACGTGGTTGACACCACGTTGAACATCCTTCGTTTCACCGCCTCCACAAAGAAACCTCTGGTCCCCGTGGCACAGAGGCAAGCGGGAAATGAAAGCCAGTTGGTCACATGACTGGAGTCACCATCAACCACGTTCACCTCGCGTTGCATGTCGGACAAAATGGCACGAGCTCGCGCAAATTTGGTTGCTGTAAATCCGCCGGCCTGAGCCATTTGATCGATGAGCGCACGGGGCGACGTGGCTTTGGAAAAATCGTAGTCCGCAACGGGGACGTCGAATGCTTCGGGGTCTACGGCCATGAGCAAACGTCGCGGCCTTGCTTCATGAAGGTCGCCCTGAAGTCCTCAGCCTCAGTCGTCCCATTGCTCAAGTTCGTGCAGACGATCTCGCAGGCGTGCAGCCTCTTCGAAATCAAGGTCTCTGGCCGCCTCATTCATCGCTTGCCGGAGTTCTTCAACAAGCGCCACCCGCTCGTCCGGCGACAACGAGGCAGCGGCGTCGCCTGGCTCATCATACGTCAGTACAAAATTCGAATTTTCAATTGGTTTTTCTTGTTTTTCGGTGGAACCCCAGGCACCGGCACCCAACCGAAGTCGTTGAGCCCAATCGCCGTCCTTGCGCCCACCCTTTTTGGCAATGAGACGACGCTTGCCATCGCTGGAGGTCGTGGTTCCGGTGACCGCAGCGTCCTCAGCATCACCCATGACGGGCAGGGCCTTGACGATGGTCTTGGGCGTGATGCCAAGGGCTTCGTTGTTGGCCTGTTGCCGTTGGCGGCGCTCAAGGGTCTGCCGAATCGCAGCTTCCATGGCGGGGGAAAAACCGTCGGCGTACAGCAACACCTTTCCGTTTTCGTTGCGCGCTGCGCGACCGATGGTCTGGAGTAAACTGCGTTCGTTTCGTAGGAATCCTTGCCGGTCTGCGTCGAAAATCGCCACCATGCTGACTTCAGGAATGTCAAGACCTTCCCGCAGGAGATTGATGCCCACGATGACGTCGATATGACCGAGGCGCAAGGCGTTGATGATCTCGGTTCGTTCAATCGTGTCAATCTCGGAATGCAAGTGATGGGCCTTCACGCCCATTCGATTGAGGTAGGCGGCGACCTCCTCAGCGAACTTGATGGTCATCACCGTGACAAGGCTGCGTTCACCTTCTGCGATGCGTAGGTTGATCTCGGTGAGGAGGTCGTTGATTTGGCCGGCCGTCGGCCGGACCTCAATTTCTGGATCCAAGAGGCCGGTGGGACGAAGTTCCATCTTTGCGATGCCTTGGATGCTTTGCAGCATGTTGTACATTGATTCTGCTTCAGGGTGCTTCTTCGCCAGATCGGGCTCACCGGCTCCACCGCCTGCCGGCGAGTGCAGGAGGCCGTTGGGAACGGTTTGACCCGTGATTTCGCAGAGGTGCCGAAGCTCCCGCTCACCTGGTGTGGCGGAAACATAGACCATTTGCGGGACGAGGCTCTGGAACTCAGGAAGTTTGAGCGGACGGTTGTCCGCAGCGGTTGGAAGCCTGAACCCGTGGGTGATGAGGCTCTCCTTCCGTGAACGATCGCCGTGGTACATGCCCCCGACCTGCGGCAGACTGACGTGGGATTCGTCCATGATGACAAGGTATTTTTTGGGATCCCCGTGGAATTGGTTTGCACAGGCCGCAAAAAAGTCGAGCAGGCAGTACGGACGCTGGCCAGGTTGGCGTCCATCGAAGTGGAGGGAATAGTTCTCAACCGATAGACAATGGCCGATTTCACGAAGCATTTCCAAGTCGTATTCCGTCTTCTGCTCCAGTCGGTAGCGCTCAAGTTCCTTGCCCTGCTTGGCAAACCACTTGCTGCGCTCGTTAAGTTCCTCCTCGATTGAATCGAGGGCTGCTTCAAACCGTTCCGGGCTGGTCATGAAAAATTCCTTTGGATGAATCCAAGCCTCCGCCAACGTGTCCAGCGGCTCCCAGCTCACCGGATCGCAGATCTGAATGCTCTTGATGCCGTCAAAGTCAAACACGATTCGCAACGGATCGTCACGACTCGGCATCCAGATGTCGACCACTTCACCGCGAACCCTGCATTCACCTCGCTTGAGGTCGGTGGTGGTTCGTCGGTATTGGAGTTCAATCAACTCCCGGAGTAAATCGCTGGTCTCTATGGCTTGGCCAACGTGACATCGGAGGTGGTATTCAAGGAAGGTTTCGGGAGGGTTCAGTCCGTAGATGCAGGAAACCGACGAAACAACGACGCAGTCCGGCCTGGAAACCAGGGAGGCTACGGCGGCAAACCGTTCCTGCTCAATGCGTTCGTTGATGCTCAACTCTTTGTCGATGTACAGATCGCGCTTGGCGAGGTAGGCCTCCGGCTGATAGTAATCGTAGTGAGAGACAAAATACTCCACGGCGTTTTCGGGAAAGTAGCCCACCATTTCTTGATGCAATTGCCTCGCAAGGGTCTTGTTGTGGCTCATGATCAAGGTTGGAATGTTAAGATGTTGAATGATGTTGGCCATGGCGAAGGTCTTCCCGCTACCCGTCACGCCGAGCAACACGCATCGTTCTTGACCGTTTTCCAATTGAGAAATCAAATCTTCAATTGCTTTTGGCTGGTCGCCACCTGGCTCGAACTCAGCGTGGAGATGAAATCGTTTCACACTCGGGCTCAGGGCCTCCAACGCCGCACCGTCAAGGGCTTTTGAAAGGTCGAAGGGATTGCGTTGAGCCAAATCAACCTCAAGAAGTGGTTGATCCGCCAGGGCTTCAAAAGAGCCGTCGTCGTCCCAGTCGTTCACCATGCAATCACCCCGAGAAGATGCCCAATTCAGGGGAGATAAAGTCCCCCGTTGACGTGGAGAATGGCGCCCGTGATGTACGCTGAGTCGGGGCCAACGAGGAATGAAACCGTCGCCGCCATGTCTTCGGGTGAGCCAACGCGCTGCAGGGGAACTTCTTGTTCGCGCAGTTTTCGTTTTTCAGGGCTGTCGCCGGCAAGGATATCGGTGTCAACGTAACCTGGAGCGAGGATGTTCACACGCTTTCCTTCCGGACCCACGGATTGGGCAAGAGACCGCGCCCACGTGGAGAGCGCTGCTTTCGAGGCGGCGTAATCGGCGCCGTGTGGCGAGCCTCGGGTTCCAAGCTGCGAACCGATAACGACCATTCGTGCGTGGACCGAAAGATGGGGCTGTACGGCTTTCCACACGGCCACTGCACCTTCGAAATTTGTCTTCATGGTCGCCGCAAGGTCCTCAAGGGTCATGGCGTGGCCCTCGACTCGGTTGTAGACGCCGTGGTTGAGCACCAGCACGTCGATGCTACGGTCCATCCACGGGTGCTGGCCAAGAAGGCCGACCTCACCACTGTCCGCACAGTTCACCTTGACGGCGAGGGCATCGTCTCCACGCTCCCGAATTTCATCCACGATCATCTCGGCGGGTTTTGACGATTGATTGTATGTCAACAAAACGTCGTAGCCGTCTGCGGCCAATCGATCGGAGATGGCAGCACCGATGCCGCGCCCGCCACCGGTGACGAGGGCTACTGGACGGCTCATAGACGATGGTGGCTTTCATTGTTCATGAAACCATGTGAGCAGGCTCACGCCTCGTCAGGGAGAAATTGCGCAAGCTGAGGAGGCTGCCAACCTTCTGGCTTCAGCACTTTTCCGTCCTCTCGCCGAATGACCTTGCCGTTCACCAACTTGGCCATGTTTGAACGATGCACTTCGTTGAAAGCATCGTCATAAATGCCCTGCATGCCGTGATTGATGATGGTCCCGGCGAGGATGTATCCAATGTCAGCGAGGGCATCCAGCACCTCAACCAGGTCGCCCGCTCGAGCGGCCTCGGCGTACTCCTGCACCTCTTCAGTGAGCAGTTTAATGCGCAACTCGATCAATTCGTCGGGGCCGAGCCCCGGGGTTTCCAATTTCGGAATATCAAAGGCGTTGTTGAACTCGAGAAGGGAAGCGACGATGGGGTTCATGCCTGCGGTTTCTCAAGTCGGCTCAAGAACCTTCACCACCGAGGAAGTTGAGCAAAACCTCCGTTAAGGCCTGTACTCAAGACCGTGGGCCGTCAACGCCAATATACTGGCCGGGCATCGCAGACCATGGAACTCAACGGTCGCGAGCAGCTCAGAGCTCGTCGCCGGACCTTTTCGAGCCTCCAAATCCCCATGCTTCTCGGGTGGGTCGTTCCGTACGCAGTCAGCGGTGGAGACGTGCACCCGCTGTGGTTGGCTGAATTTGCCCTCCAGGACAGAGGGGGTGGGGTGTATCTCCTGCTCCCAGCGTACCTGTGGGCGCTGTCGATCGTGTATCCCACGCTGTTCCTCATTCCAAACCTAACCGCTGGACAAGAACACGTTTCAGAGGAATGGCTGCAAAAATGCGACGGACTTTTGTTGCTTCTGATGTTTATGGGCCTGTGGACGCTGTTGTGGATGGTGTGCAACCCCACGGCGTGGTTTGGTGGATTCTACCCCGACGAAGAAGTTGGCACCTGGGTGATTGGCCCGATGATTGGTTTCGCATTTTTCTCGTTGGTCCCCGCCCTCTACGTCTTGATTGCGTACGTCAGCACCGTCCTTTCCCCGACAGACATGGACCCTTCAGCGAAGGCTAACGCATCGCGACGGGATGGGGGCACCGTGGCCGAAAATGAGGAACGGGTCGCTGAGCATGTTGAACCGAGCAACTTCTGGGACAACGTCGGATGAGCGGGTTGCCCGTCAGTCTGTTGTCAGCAGGGCGGGTTCGACGGAGAAACCGAACACCAACGAGGCCAGCAGAACCCAGCCCGTGAGCATCGAGACTCGGAACAGCACGGTTTGGAAATCGGTGAACGTCTTCATCTTGAGCACGACGTAGATGTTGGCCAGCGCCATGCCTGCTGCGGCCGCAAGGAACCAAACGCCGTCCATCGGGTCGGCGATGGCGAAGCACGCAAACCAAAGAAGCGAGAGCTGTACGGTCGTGCGGGTGGTGGCCACCTCGCCGAACGTGGACGGGAAGGAATGGATGCCCTGTTCTCCGTCGCTCTCTACGTCCATGCGAGCGTAGTTGATGTCAAAAGCAGCGATCCACAGCGCAACGCCAATAGAAATCGGCAGAATGGTTGGCGCCCACAAGTACTCCGTTCGCGTGGAAAGCATGCCCGTGATGGCACCCCAGCCGTGGACATCAGCCGCGATGGCGACCCATGCGCCCGCCGGCGCTAAGCCCAAACACAAGCCCAGCCAAAAGTGGCACAACCATGTGAATCGCTTCATGTAGGGGTAGACGACAAAGGCGAGGACGGGCAACCACGCCATCATCAACGCCACCCGGTTGAGCAGACCTGCACTAACAAGAAGCATCACCAGGAACACCGATGCCAACCCCCAAGCGGTCTGCATGCTCATGCTACCGGAGGCGAGATGCCGTCCCTGCGTCCGAGGGTTTGCAGCGTCGATGTCCCGGTCGATGATGCGGTTGAGGGCCATCGCCAAGCCTCGCGCACCCACGGCAGCCAGCAAAATCCAGAGCAGGTCAATGCCAAGAACGATGTTAAACTGACGGATGGCGATGAAATAGCCCATCAGCACGAACGGGAGCGAAAACAAGGTGTGTTCAATTTTGATAAAGGACAAGACTTGCTTGACGTCCATCATTCCGGGCCCCCGAAGGAAAGGTGGGGCGGCCATTCGTATTTGTTGAGTTCGGGATGGGAGGCGACTTTGGCGAGCGTTTCGTCGTCGTGAAGGGTGACGGCAGGCCAGCGACGGACACCGTGTTCCTCTGAGGGAATGGGTGTGGTGGCGTCCCAGCAGAGACGGTCACGGCCCTCGTCAAAGGTGAGGCCGCGGCCCACGTCAAACCGCGCCGTGAGTTGCCAGAGCAGGCGGCGACGGGCTTTGGTGTGCGTCATGTCCAGATCGTCGTTGGTGATGAAGAGCCAGCGAAGATTCTTTTTAGAATCCAATTGCCAAATTGAATCCCTCAATTGGTTTATCTGTTCAATCCTCTGGGTTTCCCGGGCGTCGTCGCCGTCGTGCTGCCCGGTGCGTGGGCTTGGCGTTCCAGCAACGGGTGTGGATACGACGAGCATGTTGTCCCGCAACATTCGAGCCTGCCTGACGTTGGGGAGCGCTTCAACTGCTGTCAGGCCGTCAAAGGGTTCAGATGCCGCCGTTCCCTGTCGCCATGCCGGCGTGGGTTGGTTGTAGGACCCCTCGAGGGGTTCGTTGGGAGACCGTGGGTCGGTGGGCACCAGCGTGGTGGCGTCGATGAGTAGCTTGTCATGCACGTTTTCAAACGGTGAGGCGGCTTCAAGCGAATCTGCGACCATCCCGGGAAGCACGACCACGTCCTCGCTGATTTCGACCTTGTCGTTGAGCGCGTCCAAAAACGCTTCCAAGTCCTTCGGGTTTTGGTCGGGGTCGACGGCCACGATCACCTTCAGAAACATCATTTGCCCCGCACCGAGAAGACCCATCGCGGTCTTTCGACCCTGGCGCGGATACCTCTGTTTCGAAGCCACGATGGCCAAGTTGTGGAAGCCCGTTTCCAACGGGAGATGAACGCTCTTGACGTCTCGATGCTGGAATTGAAGAACGGGTGAAAATTGTCGTCCGATGGCCTCTCCCAAGAACCCGTCCTCCATGGGAGGGAGGCCGACGATGGTGGCCGGCAAAATGGCGTCGGAGCGGCACGTGATGGCGGTCACGTGGAGGACTGGGTATTGTCCGGTCAAGGAATAAAAACCGTAGTGATCGCCAAACGGCCCTTCCAATTTGGTTTCGGTGGGGTCGCAGTAACCCTCGATAATGATGTCGGCTTCGGCGGGCACCCACAGGTCTTGGGTCAGAGCCTTGGTGATGGGGAGGGATTTCTGTCCGAGGATGCCCGCAAATTGATACTCTGAGAGGTTGTCCGGGAGAGGCGAAATCGCAGAGAAGATGAGTTCGGGAGGGCCACCGATGCACACGGCGACAGGCATGCGTTCGCCCTTGGCAGCGTGATCTGCAGCGTGCTTGTGAATCTGCCAGTGAAGCCCAAGTTCGGTTTCGTTGTGAACCTGCGCCCGGTACATACCAAGGTTGTGTTCACCGTTGGAATCTTTGGTCACAACCAGCGGGAGGGTGACGAAATGACCACCGTCCATCGGCCACGTCTTCGGGATGGGGAGTTTTGTCAGGTCGTTGGGAAGTCGCACGCGCTGGCCCTTGCCTTTTCGCACCTTTTTGGGGGGCATCGCTAAGGCGTCCCTCAGCAGAGGCAAGCCCTTCCAAGGCTTCCGCATGTAGAGACCAATGTCGGGCTTCATCATCGCCACCATTCGATCACCAACCTCGGTTTCGTGGCTGGCTCCAAGCGCCCTGAGTGTCCGGTCATGACCGCCAAACGCGTTCATCAACAGCGGGATGGGGGAGACGGTTCCATCGGCCAGGCGAGGTTGCTCAAACAGAACCGCTGGCCCGTTGTTCTTCACCAGAAGGTCGGCGATGGCTCCGGCTTCGTACACCACGTCCACAGGTCGGTTGATTCGGAGAAGTTCCCCCTCGTCATCGAGGTGGTTCATCCAGCGCCTCAACGTCTTCCAAGCCACAGTCCTCCCTGAGGCTTCTTGGATTTGAACCTCCGTATGCACTCCGCTTTTCCCGAACGGCTGGCACAACCCCCAACCGTTTCCTTCATGGGCTTTCGTGCATCCGTTTCAAACGAGGAGGAAGCGCATGTACGACGTCGTGGTGATCGGTGCTGGCCCCGGGGGCGGCTCTGCAGCGTTGCACGCCGCTCGCGCCGGTCTGTCCACGTTGATTCTCGAAGCGGACCCAGAAATTGGGACGCCGGTCCATTGCGGCGAATGCCTTTCTGAACTGGCCGTTCAAAATTTGGATCTGGAACTCCCAGACCACGTGAAAGCGCTTGACGTGAAGGGAATTCGAGTGATCTTCCCCGACGGAACGGAAAAACTCCTCACCGAAGAAGGCTACGTGCTTGAGAAACACTTGTTTGAGCGATGGTTGGCCGACGAAGCGGTGGCCAGGGGAGCCGAACTGCACCTTCATCATCGAGTGACCGGTATGGAGCGAGTCTACACCGCAGAAAATCAATTTTCCAATTGGAAACTTGAAGGTAGAGGCGATGAATTTCCCATCGAGTGCCGAGCCGTTATCGACGGATCAGGCGTTACGGGTGCCGCCGCCAAGTACCTCGACATGGGCGGAGAGGTTGAGGTGATCGCCGGCTTCCAGTACGAGATACTTGACGTGCCCAACGACGGCTACCTCGATTTCTATCTGTGGCCCGAATACTCGCCGCACGGCTACGTTTGGATGATTCCCAAAGAGGGCGGACGGGCCAACGTTGGGCTGGTCACCACCGACAAGAAAGGCGCCATCAAGTACCTCGAATCCTTCATCGAGGACACGTACCTCAAAGGAAAGCCGACCGTCAATCCACCCTGGCGAGCCGACGGCGTCAAAATCCGTCCGTTCGGAGGAACCATACCCATCTCGGGGCCCCGGACCGCAACCGTGGCCGACGGCGTTGTGCTGGTGGGCGATGCCGCCGGGTTCACGTCGCCGCTGTTTGAGGGCGGAACCCATCTCGCACTGTGGTCGGGACGGGAAGCCGCTCAAACCGTCGCCGCTGCACTGAAGGACAACAACCTGTCTGCCGAGCGATTGATGGCGTACGAAAGAGCCTGGAAAAAGCGGTTCCCACCCTACAACAAAATCCTGAAGGGGAAAACAGCGTTGTACGAACTGACCGATGAAGAGATGTCGGCCATGGCTCGCTGCCTGCCCGATGAGCTTGGCAACATGAGTCCACTTGACAAGGCCTTCATCGGCCTCAAAATCCTCGCTCGGCGACCTCTTCTGCTGACCAAGCGCGTGATTTCTGTCCTGCTGTCCTTCGGCTATTCACGAGCAAAATTCTTTGGCTGGTAGGTCTGCACAACACACGGCAAATGAGCAAAGGCCATGAGGGTCGCCCAACCCCCCAACATCATGTGGGGGCTGTCGATGTGGGTGGCCCTCATCGCCATCGGTTGGTTGTTGGTGAGCCCCCGCCTTCACGAGAAGCAACCCCTCCTGTCGTCGGCGCTCCACATCGCCATGGTGGTCCCGTTTGTTTCCTTGGCTCGACTGTTTCTGGTGAACGACACTTCGTTTCTCCACGTCGCTGCGTTCGGTGGAGAGGACCTCCCGCTCAAGTATCGGTTCGCCGCAACCTGGGCTGCACGGGAAGGTCCGCTGCTGATGTGGCTCGGATGGATGTCGTTGGTTGCCTGGATCTGGCGACGTTCACTGCCCGGAGAGTCCGGCGAAAACAACAACGCACACGCCTGGAGACTCCGATTCATGCATCTGATGAGCCTCACGCTCCTGCTCATCGCCTTCTCGCTTGACCCGTTCAAAGCCACGCCCGCCTTCTTTGCGGGAGCGGGGCTGAATCCGCTGCTGCAGACCGACTTGATGGTCATCCACCCTCCGCTGATCTTCCTCACCTACGCCCTCTGCCTTCACCTAACGGCGATTGCCCTGTCGGCCGCCTACACAGGGCGCACCGACGAACTCGGCCCGAGGATGCTTCATCTCGCCCGGCCGGGGCTGTTGGTTGCAACGTTGGGCATCGGGCTGGGGGGATTGTGGGCCTACCTCATTCTCGACTGGGGCGGCTACTGGGCGTGGGACCCGGTTGAAACCGGGTCGTTTCTCCCGTGGTTGGCCCTGGTGATGATGATCCACCTGCGCACCCGGCCCGGATCCGTTCGCTCCGAGGTGTGGATTGGAGGCGGTCTGGCCACCGGCATGCTGGCCTTGTTTGCAACCACGGTCACCCGCGCTGGCGGGGTCTGGGCCTCTTCGGTTCACACCTTTGTCACCAGCGATTCCAGTACGCCACCCTCTGACGTGTTCGGTCGATTGATGATTCTACGAGACGACCCTGCAGCCACGGAGGTGATGGTGTACGTGACCTGGATGTTTGTTCTCATTGGGTGCTGGCTTGCGGTGCAGTACGGTGCGTCAAGGCGTACCGAAATGCCGCTTTCAACCTCGAGCATCATCGGCCTGCCGGTTCTTGTCGCTCTGCTGGGCTGCCTCGTCTTTACGGGCAGCAACGGGCAGGGCCTGTCGTGGGCGTCGGTTCCCGACGTGGTGTTCGTGGGCGTTCTGTTTGCCCCGCTGCTCGCCACGACGGTGGTGGCCTCAAGAGGTGGTGGCGCGTTGTCCGGGGAAGCTACAGGTGCTGCTGACCCCAGCGAAGAGAGCGACGCTGACACCCACTGGACCTACGAAGGACTCGTACCGATTCCCTTGGACGTCGTGTTGACGTTGGCGGTGTTCGGGCTGACGCAGGACATTTGGATTTCGACCGCCTTTGCGGTGCTCTTCGTCCCGCTTTACCGCTCAGACAATGCGCTCAGCGCATGGCCGTGGGCTGCCGCCGGTGTGATGCTCGGACTGGCACTGGCGTGGTCACAAGCCATGAGCATTGGTACCGCAGGACTGATCGTCGCTGCCTTTGTCCTGCCGTGGATGCTCGCACCTCAGCAAAACAATGCGGCTGAATTTTCGCCGACAAAGCGCCGAGATCAGCAGCGGACGGCGTTGTGGGCATCCGTTGTTTTGGTCAGCCTTTACCTCGTGTTGACGTGGGTGTTGCTCCTGACCAGCATCGACGCCGTGAACTTCGAAGCCCACGAACTCTACGGGGCACCGTTCCTTGCAGCGCTGGGAGCGGGTCTGTTCACGTACACCAGGAGGAAGGACGATGCGTCGGTCACGCTCTGGCTCCTCGGCGGTGGACTCGCCGTTTCGATCCTCGGCCTTCTGGTTGCACCCGACGCCTTCGGGAGGGATTCGGCAACCGCTGTTTCGACCCACCTGACTCGAGGCCACATCGTGTGGATGTCCCTGCCGATGCTCACCCTGGCGCTTGCGCCGGTCTCCCGAGAGGTGCTTGAACAATTCAAAACCGCACGAAAGAAAGGAGGGTTCCTGAGGATACCTCTCGGTGCGCACGTGGTTCATGTCGGACTTCTCCTGCTCTTGTTGGGTCATTTATCCACCACCGTTCTGGTCGACAGAGGCGACGCAAGCCATCGCGTTTCAATGGTCAAAGACGAAGTGATTGTTCACAACAACCTCGGTCTCGAATTCACGGGGTTGGAGACCGAAATCGAAGGCTTGGAAGTCGGCGACGGTTTCATCGGCGTCAGAATCAACGTGTACGAAATGGAAGGCGATGCGGTTGGACCGCTGATTGGAGAAGTTCTGCCCGGTACGCTCCGTTTTGACAGTCAAGGCGTGCCCCGCTCTGAAGTGGCAACCCTCACGCGGTTGACCGGAGACATGGTGTTCATCTTTGACGGCAGTCAGGCCGGCGCCCTCATGAGCGTTGCCGGAAGCGACGGGCTCGACGGCATCGAACTGGTTCGCATCACGGTCTACGACCTCCCCCACTCCCATCTCGTGTGGGTGGGTTGGTTCGCAATGATGAGCGGCATGGCCTTGGTGACCGTTTCGGGGGCCCGTAAT
>VMHT01129360.1_pt1 | contig 11525 bp, 10 predicted proteins | sample 4693611 | NCBI WGS metagenome assembly VMHT01 (sample SAMN12280063, study PRJNA550983) | marine metagenome | isolation source: seawater sampled from same location over 5 years 0.02-0.2 micron viral filtrate | place: USA: collected off the coast of southern California halfway between the port... ... | reverse complement strand
GCGGTTTCGACCTCAATGGTCTCAAGCTTATCAACCTCAGTAACAAAGTTGTCTACCAAAGGTTCAGGTTCGCTGGACCGGGTATAGACACGGGCATCGGTGACATACCAGGCTGCCGCACCTGCTGCTACTACCAGCACACTTAGCAGTACTGCTCTTAGATTCATGACCTAATCCTTTGTGTAAGCTTTACCAGGACGTAGTCGCAACGCTCTGGCCAGCAGAAAAAGAAGAAAAATCAGCACCAGCGGCGCCAGGGCAATATTGATAAATTTGATCCAGCTCCCCAGCCGGTCGATGTCCCGGTCAAGCTCATAGCGCACTTCACGAAGCTGCTTGCGCACTGTGATCCGTTTTTCAATAAACTGATCAATCGTGCGTTGTTGCTCATCGGTCAGAACCACTGCGGAGCTTTGACCTTGCTGGCTATTCAGCTGAGCCAGTTTAGCTTCGGTGCGGGCCAGTTCATCCTGCAGTTTTTGTTCATGCTCTGTAAACCGGGTCTGGGCAGCGTCCTGCAACGCCTCTACCCGCACAAACGGCCGGCTGCTCTGGCCTCTGCTGCGAATACTGATAAGCGCATTTCCTCCGGCCAGGTTTTCAGTGGCATTGCTGATAAAGTCACCGTTGTTGGCAAAAGGGGTATACACCACATCGCCGAAAAACGGACTTTGCTGAACCCAGAAGCGATCCGCCAGCATGTCGGCGTCGGCCACCACCAGCACATTCAGATGGTCTGTGGTGGCTTTGAAATCGCTACCGCTGGCGCCTTCAGGAGGCTCCGAAAACGCTGAGATCGTGGTACCGGTAACATGACCAGCCAGGGTATAGGTTTGCGGTGTTCCGGCTAAGCCGCGCTTTAGCGCACCACTGCCAGCCTGGGTTATGTATTCGCTGGTGTCGTACACATACCCCTGGTCAGAAGATTGTAATAGCGGGGTGATGTCCAGGGTTGAGGAAGGCAATAATGACAACGTTCCCGCCGAAGCCATATTTACCGACTCCAGATTCGCGGTGATAACATCTTCGGCATTCATCTGCTCACGCCCTAAACCAACAAACCCAGGGTGACTCACTACTTGTCCCTGGCCAGGCCGTATATCCAAACCCAGGACCCCGTCCAGCAATACTTTGTCGCTGGCAACCTCTATGCCCCAGGCTCGTAACAGACTGGTATCGGAACTATTCGGGTCATTACTGCCCATCATCGCCAACATATCTGACTCATAATGCGGATCCGCAAAAGCAATGACTCGGCCCCGGTTCATAGCAAATTGATCGATAGCATATTTGAGCGGCTCGCCCATTTGTTTTGGGTGCGCCAGCATCACTACATCCGTATTGTCAGGCAAACTGTCCGCCGACGCCGGTATCCGCTTTACTTCAAACAACTGGGTTAATTGTTCAAAAAATACCATCGAGCGCTCGTAGCGTGCCGACATCGGATTTTGACCACCGGCCACAGGCAAATCGGTAACCAGCGCCACCACTGGTTTTTGGGCATCGCTTAGCTGGTGCAGCAGTTTGCTAAGTTCATATTCTAAAAAGGGTTCTTTTTGAGGGTCGAAAAAACGCACCGTATGCTGATCATCCAGCATATTGGTTGCTGCCAGACCAAAATAAACCGTATCTTTGGCGCCGGCCAGCGTGGCTCCGGTTAATCCAAACTGCGTGGCCGCATCTTCTTCTTCAGAAAATGGGGCGGGGTCGATAATATTGAGCCGGATTTTACCGTCCGCGGCTTTTTCATATTCCCGTAAAAGGCTTTCTACCCGGCTGGCGTAATTGCGCAACTGAGTCATGCCTTTAGTGGCATCTTCTGAGAAAAAGAAATGCAGGGTGACAGGTTCATCGAGGTTATCAATGACCTGGTGGCTGCCATCAGACAGGGTGTAAACTTTTGACTCGGTAAGATCCAGTCTGACGGTATCAAGCAGCTGATTATTAATAATAACCAGTGCCACAAACAACAGTGCCAATAGCAACAAAGTGTACAGGGCCGTAATACTACGCATCATTCAGGCCGCCTTTTTTTGTTCGATGATGATTTGACAGGCATACAGCCATAAACCAATTGCCAGTGAAAAATAGACCAGATCATTCAGGGCTATCACCCCTTTCGCCATGGATTCAAATCGCTGTAAAAAGCTAAAAGACGCCACGGTATCGACTACGCCGTTGCCCGCCCACTGGGTAAAGGCGTCAAGCACCAAATCAGAGCCGGAAACCACGAACAGGAAACACACCATGATGGCCAGTACAAAGGCAATAACCTGATTTTTGGTCAGCGCCGACATACACAAACTGATGGCCAGAAACGCACCGGACATGAGCCAGCTTCCCACATACGCGGCCAGAATAATGCCGTTATCAGGTTGTCCCAGATAATTCACCGTCAGCCAAACCGGAAAGGTAAGTAACAGCGCCAGTAATAATACCAGCCAGGCAGCAAAAAATTTCCCCAATACCGCCTGAGTTACCGTTACCGGCAAAGTCATTAGCAGCTCGATAGTGCCTGAGCGGCGTTCTTCGGCCCATCCGCGCATGGCAATAGCCGGCACCAGAAACAGGTAAAGCCAAGGGTGAAAATTAAAAAACGGTTGCAGGTCGGCCTGTCCGCGCTCGTACAGGTCGCCCATAAAAAAGGTAAAAATACCACTTAACATCAAAAAAATAGCAATAAACACATACGCGATGGGGGTGGCAAAAAACGCCGCAAATTCCCGACGGGCAATAAGGAAAACCGCATTCATCGGGTGCTCTCCTGTGAAGTAATTTGTACAAAAACATCGTCAAGACGGCCATCATCAACATGCAGGCGATCAATCGGCAGACGAAAGTGCTGCACATGTTCGGTGATAGGTCCCAGAATGTGTTTGCCAGGTTCGGGAAACAGCGTGACTTCACCGGTTTGTTTATCCACCTGCATATCAGCCACACCATCGATTTCTAACAGGCCGGTGATGTCTGCGGCATAGCTGAGTTTAAGGGTGACCGCCTGATAATATTTTGATTGCTGCTGCAGCTGCACCGGGGTACCGTCAAAACGCATTGCGCCGTCGGCGATGATCATTACCCGGTTACAGACCGCACTGACCTCTTCCAGAATATGAGTGGATATGATCACCAGCTTATCTTTCGACAAATTTTTGATGAGCTTGCGCACATGTTGTTTTTGATTGGGATCAAGGCCATCGGTGGGCTCATCCAGAATCAGGATCTGTGGGTTATGCACCATCGCCTGGGCCAGCCCCACCCGGCGCTTAAAACCTTTCGATAAGGTCTCAATGGTTTTATCCAATACTTCCTGAAGCTCAACCTGCTCGATGACTTCTTTAAGCCGGGCGTGTTTTTCCTGCTTTTTTAAGCCTCTGATGTCGGCCACAAAATTCAAGAACTGAAAAGTGGTCATGTCAGCATAGGCTGGCGCGCCTTCAGGCAGATAACCGATATCGCGCTGAAGCTGGCTGGCATTTTTGCTCATGCGGCGTCCATTGACCCGCACATGCCCCTCAGTCGGTGTCAGAAAACCGGTCAGCATTTTCATGGTGGTCGACTTACCGGCACCGTTGGGCCCTAAAAAGCCGACAATATCCCCCGCCTTCACTTCAAACGACAAATCGTTTACAGCGGTAAAATCACCGAACGATTTACTGAGATTTTTTACTGATATCATCAAATTTCCTGCTACGAACGCATCGCGACTGTATTTTTATCAGGCCCTCGTGCATGCCTGCTAATTTTTTAAAGCGACCTCTTTATAAGGATTTTACCCTAAATATCAATACACGTATGGATATAGCACAGAAGTTTTATTGCTTCTGGCCCACCTTATGGGCGGTGGGTCCCGGCCCACCCTGCTATGGTCTGGCTTTCATCGTGGAGGATATTTTGCCGGCTGAGGTCTGTCCCCCATACTTTTTTAGCAGCTCTAATGGGCAAAACGTTCTGACAATTCGCAGATTATCATTACAATGCGCTTTGTTGTTTGCTGCCAAAGAGTGTGGTCTATGTCGTCTCAATCGTATGCCGTGACACCGATAGGGCATATTATCAGCCCATTTAAACAAAAATTTGCCATTCCACGCCAGCCTAATCTGACCCAGGCTGAAGGTGAAATTCATCTTACCCAGGACTTCCCCGATGCTAACGCTTTTAAAGGTATCGAAGGGTTTAGTCATCTGTGGCTGTTATTTATCTTTCACCAAACCCACCACCGGGGGTGGAAGCCGCTGGTCAAGGCGCCTCGACTTGGCGGCAATGCCACGCTGGGGGTGTTTGCCAGTCGCAGTACTCATCGTCCTAATGGCATCGGCTTATCGGTGGTCAAAAATGAAGGTGTGGAGATACGTAATAAACGTCCGGTACTGAAAGTCAGCGGCGTGGACTTGCTGTGCGATACACCCATTATCGACATAAAACCTTATTTGCCCTACGCCGATAGTATCAGTGAAGCCACCGACCCACTGGCCCGGTATGCTGACATTCCCACCCGCCCGGTCGTGTTTGCCCGCCAGGTTACCGAACAGCTCAGTGCACCGGACTCCCCATTTTCGTCTAAGCTGCCGGCGCTGATAGAAAGTGTACTCCAACAGGATCCGCGGCCGGCGTATCGCCAGCAAAATGAAGATGATCCAAAAATCTACAAAGTCAGGCTATACAATGCCGATGTCAGCTGGCAGGTAAGTGCTGGGGTGGTGATTGTCAGCAAACTGGCGTGGTGTGATGAATAACAACTGACATTTTTCTTTTTTGCCTTTTTCTATACTGCTAAACTACCGCCGATTTTTTATTTTCCCAAAGGATGAGACGCGAATAATGCGCACAAGCCAATATCTACTTTCCACCCAAAAAGAGACGCCAGCTGACGCCGAAGTGATCAGTCACCAGCTTATGCTACGGGCTGGCATGATTCGAAAACTGGCCTCCGGACTGTATACCTGGCTTCCTTCGGGACTTCGTGTGTTAAATAAAGTGGCTAACATTGTCCGTGAAGAGATGAATCGTGCGGGCGGCGTGGAAGTACTGATGCCGGTGGTGCAACCCGCCGATCTTTGGCAAGAGTCAGGTCGCTGGGACGAATACGGCCCGGAATTACTGCGGGTGAAAGATCGCCATCAGCGTGACTTTGTGCTGGGCCCTACACACGAAGAAGTCATTACCGCGTTGGTAAGAAATGAAATCAACAGTTATAAACAACTGCCATTAAACCTGTACCAGATCCAGACCAAGTTCCGGGATGAAGTACGTCCGCGCTTCGGCATTATGCGCGGCCGGGAATTTACCATGAAAGATGCATACAGCTTTCATTTGGATGACACCTGCCTGGACGCCACCTACCAGAAAATGTACCAGGCCTATAGCAATATCTTTGAGCGCATGGGATTAGGTTACCGGGCAGTTATTGCTGACTCAGGTTCCATTGGCGGCAGCGTTTCACACGAATTTCATGTGCTGGCTGAGTCCGGCGAGGATGCCATCGCGTTTTCAAATACCAGCGACTATGCCGCTAATGTGGAAATGGCGCCTGCCCAGAAGCCAGATAATGTGCAACAGCCTTCAGGAGCCGCGGTCGAAATCGTTGAAAAGCCTGAAAATCAGGCCCTGGAAGACTTTTATACTCAGGTAGGCAGCGCCAGCCAGGCACTACAGGTAGTGGTGGTTAAAGCGGCTGAAGCCGAGGGGGAGTCCGCTGGCGCAGAACAATGGCTGGCCCTGGTGCTACGCGCGGATCACACCCTGAATGCTGTTAAGGCAGAAAAACTACCTGGGGTGGCTACGCCTTTGGTTATCGCCAGTGAAGAAAAAGCCACCAACGTACTAGGCTGCAGTCCGCTGTTTGCTGATGCTACCAGACTGGACATTGAAACCGTTGTCGATCACAGCGCTGCGGTGCTGGCGGACTTTACCTGTGGCGCCGGCGCTACCAATAAAATGCAGCTTAACGCCAATTGGTCGCAGACCCCCGACTCGGTGGACATTCGCAATGTCATGGCCGGCGATACCGCCCCTGATGAACAGGGTCAGATTGAAATAAAACGAGGCATTGAAGTAGGTCATATTTTTCAGCTGGGCGATAAGTACTCAAAAGCCATGAACTGTGGTGTGCTAAGCGAAACCGGCAAACACCAGACCCTGACTATGGGCTGTTACGGGATCGGGGTATCACGCATTGTCGCGGCGGCCATCGAGCAAAATCATGATAAATTCGGTATTATCTGGCCTGATGCCATAGCCCCGTTCAAGGTCGCCCTGATTCCGATGAATATGCATAAATCTCAGCGCATTAAAGAGACCGCCGAAGCCCTGTATCAAAAGCTCACCGAACTGGGTATCGAAGTTCTGTTTGACGATCGTAAAGAGCGTCCAGGTGTAATGTTTAATGATATGGAATTAATTGGCATACCTCACAGCATTGTTATTGGCGAAAGAAACCTAGACAATCAGCAGGTTGAATATAAGCATCGCCGGACAGGTGAAAAGCAACTGCTCGACATTGACGCCATCAGCGATTTTGTCAGCGCCTTATAGTTTGCCTGAGTGAATAGTCGGTTGAGCCTGCAGGAGGAACCATGCAGCTAACGTTTTACGGTGTACGAGGCTCTATCCCCACCCCAGGGAAAGATTTTGTCCGCTATGGAGGCAACACAGCCTGTGTGCATGTGGCCACAGAAGATGGTACGGATATTATTTTTGATGCTGGCACCGGCATTCGGCAGCTGGGCAGTGTGTTAATTAAAAAGACCACGCCCATTCACCTGTTGCTGACGCACAATCACTGGGATCACATCCAGGGCTTTCCGTTTTTTGCGCCCATTTACCAAAAAGATCGGCAAATCCATATCACGCCGGGGCAAACCACCCTGCCCGAGCATGATCAGATACTGCGTCAGATGCAGGGGTCGGTATTTCCGGTGCCTTCCAGCGCGCTGTTGTCTAACATTGAGATTTCGCCGCTTCCGGAGGCCACCGAACAATGGCACATCGGTTCTGCCGCCCTGTCGCGGCTACCGATGAATCATCCGGGTAAAGGCAGCGCCTATGCGGTGGTGGCTGACGGCATTAAAGTGGTGTATATGACTGACAACGAGCTGTATCCACCCTATCGTAAAGAAACCGATTTCTTATCGTTTGTGGATTTTGCCCGTAACGCCGACCTTATTATCCATGACGCTCAATATATGTTGTCGGATATGCCCGCTAAATCTGGCTGGGGTCATTCAGTGGCCGAAGAAGCGGTAAAACTGGCGATGGCGTGTAATGCCAAGCGGCTGGCCCTCTACAGTCATGATCCTGAGCGCACCGATGATGACATCGATGCGGTGGTGGCACACTGCCACCGTTTTATTGATGCGGCCGAATCCCCGTTAGAAATGATGGCAGCTTCGGAAGGTCTGTCGCTTAACTTCACCTGACAGGAGAATCTTTTGGTGAAACGATTATATGCAACTTTACTGGCACTGGGGTTATGCACCAGCGCTCCGGTCTTAGCGCAGGAAACTACGCCGTTACCAAACGACCCGCCTAACCAGGAAGCCGACAAAATCAAACAGGCGCCCAGTATTCTGAGCTCGCGCTTTGAGGCCGACCGTAAGGCCCTGGACAACCTGTTTGTTATTTCTCAGCATCATCCCAACTTCATACTGCCCATTACCTACGTTACCAACCCTAATTCGGTAGGTAACGAAGAGCTGACTGCGCAAAATGTGGATAACAAGGAAGCGAAGTTTCAGGTGAGTGTGAAGCTGCCGGTATATCTGCAAAATGATTCGACCGATGGCCTGTATTTTGGCTTTACCCTGACGTCATTCTGGCAGCTCTACAATTCTGAGGTTTCCAAGCCATTTCGGGAAACCAACTACGAGCCTGAAGTCTTTTATATGAAAGAAGCGGACATCACCCTGCTGGGGTATGACTTCAGTGCGTTGCAGGTGGGCTTTAACCATATGTCCAATGGCCAGTCCGGATTGCGTTCACGTAGCTGGAACCGGCTTTTCGCCAGTGTGCTGTTTTCAGATTATGACGATCTTTATTATCTGAAGACCTGGTACCGTATTCCTGAAGATGACAAACGTTCGCCCGCCGACCCTACCGGTGACGATAATCCCAATATTCAGGACTATTATGGCCGGGTGGAGTTAGGCTATGGCACGCGTATGGGGAATTTTAAGTTGCTGGCGCGCCTGCGCAATAACCTGAGCTTTGGGACTAACCGTGGCAGCATCGAAATGAATCTGAGTTATCCATTGTCCGACCGTTATGAAATATTGCTCCAGTATTTCAATGGTTATGGCGATTCACTCATAGATTATGATCGCTCACAGGAACGCATAGGTCTGGGTTTTCAGCTGATGTTTTTATAATCCGGGCTGTTTGCTGCCAGCTAGCTTACCCTACCGGATAAGCAGCTTTGGTAACCCCCGCAGCCTTAAACAATTGCAGATGCACCTCCACCAGCGCGTCAATGTCACGCTGATAACCACCGCCAATCACACACGCTACGGGTAGCTGATGCTTTTTACACCAGTTCAGTACCATGGTGTCACGCTCAAACACGCCCGCGGTAGTAATATCCAACAGGCCTAAATCGTCATCGGTATGAATATCGACCCCGGCGTCGTAGATAACCGCATCCGGGCTAAAACAGCGTTCAATCAGGTGCAAAGTGTTGTCCAGCGTCTCCAGATATTCGGCATCGTTGCAGTGTTTAGGTAAGCCCATATCCAAGTTCGAATGCTGCTTACGATGGGGAAAGTTCTTTTCCCCATGCAAAGAAACGGTAAACACTGACTCATCATTTTCTGCCAGATGGGCGGTGCCATCGCCCTGATGCACATCACAATCGATAATCAACACCTTGTCGATACCCGGCCGGGTTTGCATCGACCTGGCCGCCAGATAGAGGTCGTTGAACAGGCAATACCCCGAGCCGAAGCTGGCGAACGCATGATGATAGCCGCCGGTCAGATTTAACGCCAGACCGTGCTCTAGCGCGTTGTGCGCGGTGAGGCACGTCCCGCCCACCGCAGTCAGTGTTCGTTTGATCAGTTGTGGTGACCATTTAAAGCCAATGCGCCGCATCGCTTTAGCATCAAGCAGCCCCTGGGTGAGAGCCTGAATATATTCAGGCTCATAATGTTCGGCCAAGGTTTCAGCGGTCACCGGCATCGGGGTATGAAAAGCACTGGCAGGCACACCGGCCTGGCGCAATGCATCAAAGAGCCCCTGATATTTTTGGATCGGAAACCGATGACGGGGCGGCAAGGACAACTGACTGTAGATAGGGTCAAAGGTCAACGGAATCATGAGTTACCCAACTATCCTGCAACAATTAACATCAAGCTCGCCAACCTGACAGAAACCATTTAACGGGTCAAGGAACCCACGACCTTTTCTACATTCGCTGCCATGGCCTTCATCGCTGTTGAAATATCATCGCGCTGAGACAGCTGTTCATAATGTGCGGCCGAGTCCACCACCTGACCGATAACATTTTCGACTTCTTTAAGAACCTGTTCCTGTTCATCTGCAGTAGAACGTAACGAGTGCACCACAGCGGCGGTCTGCTCAATATTTGCCACCACCTGACTAAGGGTGGTCAGCGCCGAAGTGGCTTCCCGGGCATTGCTGTCTGACAAAGCTTGCCCCTGGGTCATAGCCTCCACCGCGGAGCGCGCTTCAGCTTCAAAAGAAGATAAAATATCATTTATTTCGCGGGTCGATTGCTGGGTTTTTGCTGCCAGCGCCCTGACCTCGTCAGCTACTACTGCGAAGCCTCGCCCATGCTCGCCTGCCCGGGCTGCTTCAATTGCAGCATTCAGCGCCAGCAGATTGGTTTGATCCGCAATTTCATTGATTACATTGACTACTTTCAGAATATTCACACTGCGACTTTGTAGCTCATTCACTGTTCCTGCGGTGGCATTCACGGTTTGCGCCAGTTGATGAAATCCCTTATTGGCATTTTCAAAGGTCGCATAACAGCTGGCCATCTGGGTCTGGGAACTGCCCGTAGCCTGGGCCACCTGCTCGGTAATCTGGGTAAGATTGTGCACCATCGTAGTCAGACGGTCGGTGCTGTGCTCTAACGACTGACTGGCCTGCTGCTGTTGCGTGGCCCCGCCCTGAATCGACTGACTCACCTGCGCCAGGGTATCGATAGCGGTAGTCATTTTTTGCTCGGCACTTTGTAACATGCCCACCGTGTTGATCAGTTTACTTTGCAGGTCCCGGGTCGCATCTGCCAACACCCCCAGCTCATGGGAACTGGTGTAGTTTAGCTCATCCCGGTAATCGCTTTTCGACAGCGCCGCAAGACAATGGGCTATTTGTCTGACTGGCTGTATCACTCCGGTACGTAACCGCCATACCACATAAACGACACAACAAAGCGACAGCAACAGCGCAGCGCCTAGTATCAGCCACAGGGTACTGCTGGTCGTGCTGCGTAGCTGTGCAAACGCCTGGTGCGAAGTCTGGGCAATGTGATCCGCCGCTGAGACCAGCAGGCGGGACGGCTCCCGGTCAATTCCCCGCACTTTGTTATCCGCCACAGCAGGATTAAATCCCGAATCAATAAATGCCTGATACCCTTCGCGATATTTATCTGCCATAAGCGCATGAGCACGGGTAAAACCCGAGATATCACGCCGGGCCGCTTCGCTTAAATGTGTGTTTTTTATCAGCTCCGCGATAACGCTGCCTATCTCAGCTTCACTTTGTAAGAAACGCTGCCAGTATTTTTTACGGGCCTCCGCATCCTTTCCCCGCAATAACACATTTTTCCATTCCTGGACCTGGGTTTTAAACGTAGACAAGGCCATATTCACTTCACGCTCAGCCCGCAGCTGGTTATTTTCCAGACGCTCATAATGGTTAAGTAGAGTAAACGACTGATACAGCGAGGCTGCATTCAGCGCAACCAGAATGATCAGAGAAATCAAAACGGGCGTCATTACCAGACGGTTGATACTGTTGTACTTCATATGGCGGATCCTAGGGTCGGTTTTTGCGGGCGTTATTACACGCGGACTTTGTTACAGTTTCATGACAAAGTCCACTACCTCTGGTATGTCGGGATAAAGGTGGGTTCAGCCGACTATACCTTTACCCGCAAGCCAACGCATTTTCAACTACCATGTAAGTTAGTCACTGTCGTAATTTTCTGCGTCGGCCTCAAAACCTTCCAGCACCAGCTTACCGCATGCTTTGCCAGACTCGAGTATGGTGTGGGCTTTAAGAATATTTTCAGCGGTGATTTTTCCCAAATGCTCACCCAGGGTGGTTTGCAGCGTGTTATTGTCAATCAGACGGCTGATCTGATTAAGAATATTGTGCTGTTCCTGTAAATCGGGGGTATTGAACAAAGAGCGGGTGTACATAAATTCCCAGTGCAATGAAATACTTTTGCGCTTTAAAGCCAGGATATCCAGCTGTTGCGGATCATCAATCAGGCCGAATTTACCCTGGGGGCGAAGCGCATTAACACATGCTTCAAAATGAGTGTCGGTGTGAGTCAGGCTGGC
>VMHT01028618.1_pt1 | contig 11527 bp, 12 predicted proteins | sample 4693611 | NCBI WGS metagenome assembly VMHT01 (sample SAMN12280063, study PRJNA550983) | marine metagenome | isolation source: seawater sampled from same location over 5 years 0.02-0.2 micron viral filtrate | place: USA: collected off the coast of southern California halfway between the port... ... | reverse complement strand
ATGTTAGGAAGAGGTCTTGGTGAGGATGCGACTAACTTTCAAATGAATCGTTTATCAGGAGTTATGGCTGCGTACAATCCACAGCTTGAATTTGCAGCAGCAAAAGCAGCACAGGCTAAGAAGCCGGGTTTCTTTAGTGGTTTTGGTTTTGGTGACCTTGTTAGTGCAGGGACTGATTTATATTCCGCGTATAAAAGCGGAGGGGGATAGAATAATGGCAGCATTTCAAGGGTGGGGGTCAGGCCCGAATTTTGCCCCAGCGGCAGCAGCAATGACACAAGCCACGCAGATAGAAGAGCAGAGAAGGGCTAGACAATCGGAGCAGATTAGGTCTGCATTTGAAGGGCTTCGTGATGCACGACGGCGAAGAGAAGATCAAGCTATTGCCGCCGATACCGCCAAGCAAGCACAAAAGAATACAGAAGCTACTCGTGCGATAAATTTATATACGGCGATAAGTAATCAATCTAATCAACTTCAATTGCGAGAGCCTAAACAGTCGGACTTTCTCTTGAATCCTGACGCCTATGGACCAGCACTTGAGACTTGGAAAAATGCCGTCGATAGAAATCAAGCTCAGTTGCGCGAACTAGAAGCAAATAACCCTAATTTACGGGCAATGCTAGGTGCTCAAGGAGGTGGGGCTAACCCTAATACTCCTACGTATATGATGCAAAAAGCCCAAAACGCTAGTGCTCCTGTTGCCACAGGTATTATTACTAACACAGATTTAGAAACGGAAGTACAACCTGACGTCGCGAGTAATACTAATAATAATAATTTGGAGTTCGGTGGTAACGCCCAGACTAATACGGCGACCACTCAAGATTCTTCGGGGAACATATTTGACCGAACTGGACGATACATAGGTCGGGCGCTCGCAGACCTTACACTTCCTTATGACCCTAACGCGGACCCTTCTAATCCGGACGAACGCGGTTTTTTTCAAAAAGCAAAAGATCTAGGTTACGATGCTAAATCTTTGTACACTATGCTTGAGGATAGGGCACAAAAACAAATGCTAGGGCCAGAGGTAGGGCAAGAAGTAGGTTTGGGTACGGATGATGATGATGTAGTAACTACGCCAGGGGAAACACCCGCTAATTTATCTGGAGAGGAGGCACGAGGGGATACACCAGAAAGTACTAGGCGAGCAATTCAAGACACAATATTTAATGCTATAGAGCAGTCACGTATCGACCTTGGTGATATGGCTGATGGGGTATATGATGCAATTACCACTGGTATAGATAAGGTTATACCAGATGGTCTGGAGCGACGTATAGATGCGTTTGGGAAGTCTAATTTAGGCGATAGAGAACATGCACAAGAAGTAATTACGCTTGAAGAGATTGCAAAAGAATCTGCTAAGGGCGCTGTAGCAGGTATTGCAGGAGGAATGGCGGTAGTTCTTGGTCTAACGGCTTTAAGGACTATTAGACCCGGACAACGGCAAGTGGTTGCAGAGACGAAAAAAAGATATGCAGCCCTACTACAACGAATTAGGGAGGCAGCAAAGCTTAGGGCTGCGAGAAAGGAATATCAAAAGAAAGCAGATAAAGTAGCGAAAGCGAGGGCTGCGAGAGAAGCTGCGAAAAAGGCGAAAGAAAACGCTGAGAGAAAAGCGAGAGAAAAAGCTAACAAACGTGGACAAGCAACCCCTAATTCTAAGGTTCGACCTAAAGACTTCCTTCCTGGTAACCGCGTAAACTCTAACTTCATGGGTAGATAGTAGGATAAGCGATGCCAACATACGATGAACTACCGAACGACAATCAATTCCTTTCTGATGGTATTAAATACTTGCGCCTGTCAGGAGAGGACGTAGGTGACACATCTGACACACCAGAAAATAGAATAGCGTTGCGAGATAGAATCCTATCGGAGAACCGATGGAACGTTGCAAACTTACTGGATGCTCTTGAGCTAGGAAAAAATGTTTACGGTGACAATGTCGGACAAGAAGATTTGGCTGCTGTAGGTAGAGTAATGTCTACCATAGATAATATGCCTGATTGGTATAAACCAGGAGGTGCTCCAGCGTTTGACACGATAAAAGACTACGCTTTAGCTAGTATAGCTGACCCAACTAACGTAGCGGGTGCATTGTTAGGGGCAGCTACTTTTGGTTTTTCGGGTGGCGCAAGTCTCGCTGCAAAGCAAACTGCAAAGACTGGTGTTAAGAGCTACATAAAGAACAAGGCAACGCTTGCTGTCAGTGCTCCGGTATTAAAGGCCGCTGCTACTGAGGGTGCTATAACCGGCGCAGGTAGCGCATACAGAAGTGTTGTAGACCAAAGGACTAAGATTAAGGTGGGACTACAATCTGAGGTTGACCCTGTTGAAGCGTTAATGACGGGTGTCCTTGAGGGTCCGTTATCTGTGTTTGGTGGTGGCGTAGTTGCTACCGGTCTAGGTGCAGCATCCAGAGGTGTAGGCAATGTAGCATCAACTAGCACGGGAAAAGCTTTTGGGCTAGAGTGGATGAAGAATAATCTGCTGCCTAAATCTGCGAACGATGCCGTGTCTAATCGACTTGCTGAAGAGTTCATGGGAAGAAGTAACTCTTATCAAAAAGAAATTAGTAGTTTAGGAAAATTAATGGAGAGGCAGATTACCAAGCACCACTCTGGAAATAAGAACGAAACTATTGACACTATCAACGCGCTCTTGGACGGAAAGGCGACGACAGACGATTTAACAAACTTAAACGCCGACTTACGCCAAACAGTTTTGAGTAGTAAGCGTTTAATCACTGAAGTACAAGAGTACATTAAGACCAACCCAAATGTCGGCAAAGAACTACTAAAGACCATTGGGAAGCATGACGACTACGCTAGAAATGTGTACGAAGTTTTCCAAGTTAAGAAGCGTGCAGTTTCATTTAAGAAGTTTATCGACAAGAATCCGCAGGTACTTAAAGAACTAGCCGATACAATTGCGGAAGACCCTTCGTTTTTAGCTCGGATACAAGCAGATAATCCTACGTATGCCCGAGGATTGACACCGGAAGACTTTCAAGGTGGTTCAGATGCGGCCCTTAAAGCGGCAAGGGATTTAGCAAAGCAGCTATACGATCCTAAGAAAGGCCGCTACAGTAGCATAAAAAGTACGACAGAAACAAGGCAGGAGATCCCCGAGGTATTGAATAAAATCTGGGGTAAGAACTACAACCCTGCAGCACGAGTAAGGCAGTCGGTTGATGGTTTGATAAAGCGTACCCAGGGGGTTATGCTTGGAACAAGTCTTGCTGATAGTTTAGCGGGTCGTGGTTTAGCTTCTGTTAACCCGGTACGTCGTGATCTAGGTAGACAAGGTGCCGATAATGTTTTAAAGGAGTCTCCAAGACAAGCCGCAGCACGAGAGTTGAACGTTGCGCGAGAGCAACAGGGTGCCCCATTGTTAAAGCCTACGGAGTTAGTTCGGTTGCTTGGGCCTGAGCAGACTGATTTAGTTAGCTTAAGAAAGGGCGACATAAATGCAAAAGCTAGTTACAAAGATGTATACGTAGCGCCGGAAACAGCAGCTAACCTTCGCCCAATACTGAGCCAGCTTTCAAACTATAAACCCTTGTTTGATGGTAGACACAGTTTCCTAGAGAATACTGGTAGAGCCTTAGGTAGAACACAGGGCGTGCTTAAGGTAGGTAAAACTGTTATAAGCCCAGTTACTATAGTAAGAAACGCGGTTGGCGCTTCTTTAGCAATGATAGGTTCAGGAAACCCGGTGCGATGGGTTCGGGATTTTGCTAGTGTGGCTAGGGATTTTACTAGCTCTGAGGTAACCCAAACTGCACGCGACCTTAGAAATTTAGGTGTAACAGGGTCGTCTGTAGACATTGGACAAATTTTGACCCGTCTGGGAAAAGACATAAACGAAGACCCCGGTATAATTGAAAAGGTAGGTACATTTGGTTTAGCAGGAGCTTTTCCAAAAGCATATCAAAAAGCGCAAGCCTTTTACGGTGGGACTGATGATTTTTTTAAGTCCCTTACATACATGGCTGAGTACGGAAAAGAAAAATCCATATGGGACAGTTTGACTGAATCGCAACGCGCTGATCGCCTTGAGTTATTTAGAGCAGAAGCGGGGCAGGATATTACGCCAGACAATTACCTTTCTCAGAAAGCAGCGTGGAACACGAAGAATGTCATGCCTGTATATTCCAGAGTACCGGCTATAACCGAACACGCCCTTGTACGAAGCATACCAGTGATAGGTAACTTTTCCGCGTACCCTTCTGAGATGTTCCGCAACGTATTCAACATCTATAAGTTGGCTGCTGAAGAACTAGAGCAGGGTTTTGCATACAATAACTTGAGACTAATTAACAATGGTCTTATGCGTATGGCAGCTTTCCCTGCGGTTGCCAGTGCAGGATATGTAGTAGCAGAATCAATTGCTGAGTCGGAGGGAACTAAGGACGCAGTAGAAGCGTTGCGTTCTCTGGCGGCACCTTGGGATAAATATGGTGCACTTGTTATTACTGGCAACGAGGTTAAGAACGGGCGTAACATACTTAAGTACACGAACCTAAGCTACAGCAACCCATACGCGCCTTTTGTGAACGTGTTAATGCCTACAATAACTGCTTTAGCAAACGGTGAGCCGCTTCAGAAAGTTCTTAGTGAAGGGTTGCTGGAATCTTCCAAAGCATTCGTATCTCCTTACACTGACCCTGCACTAACGTCTGTTGCGGCAGAGGCTTTAATTGAAGGAAACTTGGGTAAGCTCTACAAGACTGTCCAACCTGGATTTGTGAAGGTAGGTCTTGATACCGCTAAACAGTTAGGCGCTCTAAAAGGAGAAGACAGTATCTTGGGTTTAAACGTGACTCCTCAGGATATTGAGCGTGCGTTATATCCTAAAGCCTTTGGTTCTGACTCGGCTGCACCAGAAAGTGTGGAAGACCTCAATAAGATTATGGCAAAAGAAGGTCAGAACTTAGCAGGTTTAAACGAGCGGGAAATAGACCTAACGACTGCGCTGGGATTTGCTGCACTTGAGATGGCTAATAACTACGAAGAGCACTACAATAAGGCGTCTAGCAAGATAAAGACTTTCCTAACCGACCCGAACTATAGCTTGACCCCCGGTAGCGATGCAACCAACCAGATGCTAGAAGAGTACGAGACTGTACTGGAGTTAGACTTTGTAAGGGACCAGCAGTTACATGAGTTGTACGAGGACATGATTACCTTAACCGGTAGTAAAATGGCGGCACGTAAAGTCTTACTAGACCCTGCAATTAAAAAGGCTGTGGGTAGCAATGACAAACTATCTACCATCATGTCTGATAAGCCTAGATTTCTACCTAAACAGTTTTTCAATCCCACAAAAATAAAAGCACTGTATCGGGATATAAGTCAACTTCCGGCGAACGTGAGGAGATCTAAGTCTGCGGCGCTGTCTAACTTCCTCGCGGAAGTATATCGATTGGAAGGCTTATACAGAAGCAAGAGTTTACTAGACACGCCGGAACTGGATTAAGAAGGACTTACTATGGACTCTCAAATATTTTTACCCGATGTTGAATACACTAGCATCGAGCACACTATTGCTGTTTTTGCAGCGACTATGCAGCTACGTCAGAAAAAGCTTGAGTTAGATGAACTGCTGTTTTTACATGACCTGCTGGAAAAGGAAATAGAAAAACACGAATTGATGCTGCATTAAATTACCACTAAAATAACTTACATAACTATAATAAAATGTTGCACACTAGAGAGGAACTTTTACGATGGACTCATTTATACGGGGATATAACGACGTACTAGATAAAGATATATTGGACAGGGTTATTGCAGCGTTTGAGGAGATACAAAAAAACTCCGGGTACAACGGCGATACTCAGTTTTCAGGTAGGGCTGGTAGGCATGACAGGTCGATTAATATAGAAGACCACAACTCTGCCCTAGCAGGAGCAGTAAACAAAGCCTTAAACCCCTACCTAAATGACTACTTAGCAGAATTTCCTGGTGGTGAAAATGTTAGCGTTATCGGATATAACATTAAGGTACAAAAGACTGAACCTACCGGTGGCTATCACGTTTGGCATTGTGAGCATTCAGGAAAGGTGGGTACTAGTAACCGCGCTTTGGTGTGGGTATTGTATCTAAATGACATTGAGGAAGGTGGAGAAACTGAGTTTTTAAATCAGAAGCAGCGCATAGAGCCAGCAGCAGGACGCCTTGTAATTTTCCCAGCGGCGTTTCCTTGGCAGCATCGAGGTAATCCCCCGCTAGTAGGTACAAAATATATAGCTACTGGTTGGTGGCACTACCATCTGGTATAAGCGAACCTCTCATTCTCCCGGCTCTTCGTCGGGAGCTTTTTTTCCGGCTGCTTCCTCAAGTTTAGGTACTAAGTTAAGTACCGCTGCAGGTTCTTGGTGTTCATATTGTACTTCGTACTCATACTCGTATTCGTATTCTTCTCCTCTAGGGAGATAGACTTGGTAATACGCCGAACATACGGGACACCTTAATTTAGTTACAAACTCCCAGTCGGGGTCTGGTAAATCTAAATCCTCCTCCCACGCAAGTTCTTCATCACAATGCCAACAGTTCATGTTATAGTCCTTATCGATATGGACAACTAAAAGCTGAGTAAATATCCAACCAATACCCAGCTTAGGATGTAGACAATAACTAGAATAGTCTCTTCACGATGCATTCTAGGCTGTCATACCCCGCATACTCCAGCGCCGCAAGGATCGTTTTCCTCGTAAACAACACCTTTGTGCTTAACCGCTTCAGCGTAGTCAACGGCTGTAATAGGTTGTCCTCCTCTACTACCATCTGGGTAACAGGTAAGTCCACGTAATCTACTCGCGTACTTGGCTAGTATTTTAGCAAACTTATCCGCACCTAGAGTACCACTAGCAACTGTAGGAAGATTAATGGTTGACGAAATACTCTGGTCAACATAGTCCTGTATATCGGCTTGGAATTTAATTCGTTGTTCTGGTTTACTGGATAAATCATTTGCTGAGTCTATTGATGATGGCTTAACGCCTAAGTGGTCAATAAGCGTTTGCGCCGTTCCATCCACACAAAACTCGTACTTCCACCGAGTCCCCTCAGTAAGATACCTTCTCTTGTACGCAACAGCATACACGGGTTCGATACCTGTAGTGGTTCCGGCGAGTATTCCAATTGTTCCTGTAGGTGCTATAGCTCGATAGGCAACCGGCTTGGAGATATAGAGTCTATCACAATGTTCGTTAGCCGCTTTTTCAGATTCTGTTTTATACACATTTAACCACTTGTGAAGCTCTGGACTTACTTCATAGTTGGAACCAGACTTAAGTAGCCATTCGTGGATACCCATAAGCCCAAGTCCGAGTCTTCGGTTTTTACTGCGAACCTTTTGAACTTTGTCATACGGTAAATCGGCTCTGACTGTTCCGCAGACCAAGAATTTTGAGGCGAGGGCAACCACATCTTTGAATTCTTCCAGACTCTCGATATTGCCCATATTGATTGAGCCAAGATTACATACGTCACTGTCATCCTCACTCGTAACCTCAGTACATGCGTTTCTAAGGGTCTCATTACTTTTGTCTCCGAAGTTAAAACTAAAGCCAGGTTCGCCAGTAGTAAGTGCTTGTTGACAGTTCTCTAAAAACACGGGGTCTTTCCAAGCATCATCGCCTAGATTTAACCAATCATCACTATAGTTTACCGAAATATTCGTCTGGTCTAGTGGGGCAGGAAAATTAAAATTAACTTCTTTCGCTTGTGCCAGAGTTACTTTATCCGTGATAGGCATGTTCTGCCAGTCCTTTGCATGTAGGAAGGCGCTAATGTCCTCGTGTTCCCTGTCGAGAGAGGCATATATAGCAGACCTTCGAGAACCTCCCTGCATGACGTTCCTGCCTATTTCGTTAATCATATTCATAAGGGGTAGGGGTCCACTAGAAACACCGCCTGTGCGCGATAGGGCGCGTCCTGAAGGCCTAAGAATAGAGTAGTCCACCCCTATTCCTCCCCCTAGCATAAGGCAGCTATTTGCCCTCCATATTAAGTTAGACCACTCCTCGCGGGTATCTTCTTCAGCGCGTAAAAGAAAGCAGTTATTCCATGCGTGAAGCTTTCGACCTGCATAGTACAGGTATCTCCCGCCGGGAATAAACTTCATGGTAGTTATGTAGTGAACTAGTTGCTCGCGGTCGTTCGTACCAAGAATGACATGATGCCCCGTACCCATGTCTCCGCACACGTCTTCCACGCATCGTCTAGCGAGGCATTGCCAACTGTCTGTTGGTCCTTGGGCATACTTTGTCCTAAATACGTTCTCGCCTAAAGTAGTGCGAAAAGAATTACTTTGCATTGGTAGTACCCTTTTTAACAGTGTTATATTTATCAACTACCTCATTGTAGCACTCTTGAAAATGCTCGTAGGTAAACTCCCAACTACCTCTAGTTAGGTTGAGTTTTGTCGTCATCAAAAGCATCGCCCCATTCAAATAAGTCTCGTGTTCTATAGAGCCTTTTTTCTTTGCTGCGGTGGTACTTTTGTTTCGGGGCTTCGTGCTCTGTTTTGGTGTGTTTAAAGCGGTCACGTTTATGTTTCCTCAGGGGGTTCATTAATTTCACCTATCAGCAGATAATCCATGCTGACCTCTTCAAGCTCAAACTTGTGTTGTTTGTCGATAAACTTTTCTGGGAATGCCTGTATCAGTTCACTACTAGACAAATCTAAAAGATCGACAATAACATCAGGGTCGTACCTTTCAGAAACTCGAAGCATAAACTCCTCTAAAGTGTACACTATCTTGCGTACTCCTTCAACAGGTATTCCATGCTTACTTCCATCAGATCGTAATCGCCACCAGATACCTCGTGCTTTAATAAAATTCCGCTCCAACTCTGGGAGTTTTTTTGCGGTCCTAAGTATTCATGGTAGTCAGGGTAAAAGCGTCCGCACACTAATCCACGCCGCCGCTTACCAGTGCAGGTGTAAATTTCACCGGTTTGTTTTTTCTGTTGGTGTCCCATAGTAAAGCTATGCCCTAAATTTTTAAGCTTGCTTTCTATTGTTCCACCTATAGCGTTAGAAAATAAACTTGTAGGATTAACGAAGTAGTGGCTGTAACAAATACCATCTAACTCAAGTATCGTGAGGAAGGGGTGCGTTATTACTCCAAGGGAGTTTAGTGGGTTGAGTATCACTTTCTCTAGGCTTAACATACTCCCTAGCATACGCATATGTGCAGAATTTGAAGCTCGTATAATACGTTCCTCGTGGTTACCCACTAAGTAGTGTATCTCAGGGTCGTACTTTGTTGTTCGCAACCCCCGCAGAAACATATGCATAGCAGCCCATCCCGCGTCGAGGTCCGCTTTAACGCATTTGTCTTCCCATCCCTTGTCTCCAGGTTTGTCGTAGCTGGACACGCTAGGCATATCCCACCAGTCACCGATAAGAATTATTTTTTCTGGTTTGTGCTTTCGCAGGTATCTAGCGGCAGCAGAAATATGCGTAACATCACTGCCTGGATAGATTTGAGTGTCTGGAATCATCGCGTGCTTCATGTACTTGACCTCAGTTACTTTACCCAGTCTTCGGGGATGTCCCGCCCGACTGCACAAATAATACTCTTATCAGCACACCACTCAGTGTACCGTCGATACTTCTTCTTAGTTAGCCAGTTGTCATACATAAATAGCATTCGGAAATTATCTCTGGTAAGGTCATTGTCACTCTCCAGTACAGCGAGTATTTTTGTTCTTCCTTTACCGTCCCACTTACCTTTTGTTTCTACCCATAGCTTAGTCTTTTTCAGGAAAAAATCCGGGGTATAGGTTGTTTTCCTACCCACGCTAGTTGAATGGCAGTCAAAGCACGATCCTTGGTGCACAGGGAAGTAGTAATCAAATGATTTAGGCTCATATTGAAACTTTACCTTACGTTCGACCAGTCTTTGTGCTACCTGCTTCTCGTAATTAGAACGGAAAACATATACTTTTCGACCTACTTTAAGCTTTAAACGGGCATTCGTCGGGTATTTCACGCCATATCCATAGGAGGTCGCAGTTTTTGTTGAACTTTTCTTGCCACCCATCCCCAAACTCCTTTTTGTATTGGCCGATAACAACTGCTTTATCGATGTCGCTATCCTTTTTTAAGGTCTCTTTATCACAATGGTAGTCTAGAACATGCTTTACACTGTCACTCGGGAAGGGAATCATTCGCTCCGCTTTCTTTGGGCCAATTTGATTTATGCCTGTGATGTTATCTGCCCTGTCTCCTTCGAGCATTTGCCTCCAAAAGATTTTGTTTGCTTGTCTATCGGACACCACATAGAACTCATCCTTCACGAAGTTATAATGTATCCCAGCAATCTGATTTAAATCCTTATCGATGGATACCACTATGGGCAGTATACCCGCCTTCGTTGCGTCGGTGCACGCCTGTCCAAAAAAATCATCCGCCTCACACCTCTCAGAGACCTGTGCAAAGTGGTGTGTTTGCAAATACTTTCTTATGGCTGGGAGGTGCTCTGGTTTCTTAATGTCTTTTCTATTCGCTTTATATTCAGGATCGATATGGTGCCGGAAATTTTTACTACCTGTTAAGAACGTGGTATAACTTACCTGCTCTCGGGTAGAGGCTGCGGCGGTCGCATCTATGGCATTTTCAACCATAGATTTGCAATTCTGAAGAGCATTAGCTACCGGCTCCAACTCACGGTACGAGTCTAAATGCTCAAGTTCTACATGTTGCTTCGCTTCTTTTTTGGATGCGTAAATAGCACCCCCCATATCGGGGGGTGAACGCTTATCAAAGTACACTTTTTTCTCTGCTCCAAATCCTGCTCTGTATGCCAAGATGTCGCCATCGAACAGTAAGAAAACCTTCTTAACATCTTTCCACAACAAGTCAGGATTGAAGTTCACAGTACTACGACGCTTTTTGTTGGTAGCCGTAGTCGATTGCTGCAGACTCCCAATCTTCCGGGGTGACTTCTTTGTCCTCAGTCAAGGGCTTTGGGGCGTCTGCTTCTCCGCTCGTGTAGTCAACGAACTTACGTGCCAGCGCGATAATGAGGTCTGCAGTAGCAGTGATGTCCGCACCCTCTTGTGTCGATGCTAGGATAACGTCTGCTGCAACTTTCATCATTGACTGTCGTTGAATGCACATGTCCCTGCTAAGGTTCTTATCTACACTCGCCGCCCCAACCGTGGATATGTTAGTGGCAGGGCTGGAGGCTGGAACCTTCTTGATGCTTTGCGGCGAGGCGTTGTAGTAGTCCTTTCCCCCAAACTCTTTGACTTCATACGTGAATGAGATATGGTCTCCGGGTTGCGCCGCCCAATCCTCTGCAGGAATGTGGTTAAACAGCTTGTAGTACACGGGATCATTCTCTAACTTAAATGACCCAGACGAACCACCACCCTTTTTTTCAAAGGGCTTGCCGATAAACGCTAATTGTCCGGTCTTTGTTGGCATACTAATCTCCTGGTTTATGTAACATTACATATTAATTAAAACACATCCCGCGAAGTTTGTCAAGCGGCGT